>Ga0075120_10000349_pt1 | contig 38528 bp, 33 predicted proteins | sample AntAceMetag02UKL_FD_69792 | JGI IMG/M metagenome (GOLD analysis project Ga0075120, IMG submission 69792) | Saline lake microbial communities from Ace Lake, Antarctica - Antarctic Ace Lake Metagenome 02UKL | ecosystem: Environmental > Aquatic > Non-marine Saline and Alkaline > Saline | place...
ATGAATTCGAATTCCGTTTCAACAGACGCTGGAACCTATTCAATATTTTCGATAAACTCTTGACACGTTGTATTCAAAGATCGACTATTACTTTAGCTGAGCTAATGACATAACCGGATAAAAGAATTGCAGAGATTACTTCGGAACAGCGAATTGCATAAAACCGTAGCAGAAATTTTCTCCCTGAAGGTTAACTCTTTTCATAAAGCAATAAGATATTATCTATTAGTAACAATAAACAAGTCAAAAAGGTGCGCTGATAAAAAAAGTTAATAAACCTAACTGGATGAGTCCGCACAAAAAGTCTATTAGATATAGAATCTCCTAATCTATGTTTATCCTAATACTTGTAACTTATTTTACCGTATCTCGGGGGTGTTCAGGTGTGCTGAAAATAATGGCTACATCTATCAATAAGAAGAAAATGCCCTTATTCAAAAATTCAGCATCTTATAATCTGTATCAAAGTTTGAAGTGAGACTCTCCATTTATGACTCCGTATAAGACAAATCCCATTTGAATCGTTTTCTAATCAAAATTTATTCCGTAAAAATTATTGTATTGTTTCAGAATAATCATTGATCCATTATATTCCTGACACAAATATTTCTTTCAGAAACATAATAATAAATTATTGTGAAACAGTTTGATTGACAAAATAGTAAATAACAGAACCGCACAGCAGGCAGTTCTGGAAGAATTGTCAGCTTCTTCTTTAGGTATTCGCCCTACAAGTATTCTCAAACTCAAAGGCGATGCTTCACTTCGAACCATTTACAGGATATCTGGTGGTGATAGAAGTATAATCGGAGTATATGGTCCTGATCTCTCTGAGAATAAAGCATTTATTAAGTTTACCAGGACTTTCTTGAAATTAGATTTGCCCGTTCCTGAACTTTTCTCAGTTCACGATTCTGGCTATTATTATCTTCTCGAGGATTTAGGTGATTTGACATTATTTGATCATCTATTGCAGTTACGGGATGGAACAGGCTTACAATTCCCCAGAAATGAAATTGCCTGTCATTATTATGAAGCTGTCGAACAACTTGTGAGGTTCCAGGTTATGGGCGCTAATGAGATTGATTATTCCTACTGCTATCAACACGATGCATTTTCTGAGGAATCCTGGATTTTTGATCATAATTATTTTATAGATTGTTTCGCCAAAGTGCTTCTGCCAGGTTATCAGAAATGGGATATAGTTGAAAATGAGCTTGCAAAACACAGGAAATTGCTTATTCCTTACCCCCAGAAATATTTCCTGTATCGTGATTTTCAATCTCGTAATATCATGGTGGCTGAAAATTTAAAGTTTATCGATTATCAATCTGGTCGCCGTGGAGCAGTATCCTATGATATTGCCTCGTTATTATATGACGCTCGAGCAGATTTACCCGGGGATTTTATGCATGAACTGCTGGAATTGCATATTGAAGGTATTTGTGATAATACTGAGATGACAGCAGATGAACTCCATTCCGCTTTTGCACCGTTTGCATTGATGAGAGTGTTGCAGGCGCTTGGGGCTTATGGTAACCTGGGGATTCTCAAAGGAAGAAGCGAGTACCTGGAAAGTATTCCCTATGGTCTCCGTAATTGCCTTGCTCTTCTTCATGATGACGAAAGGTTGAGAAAGCTTGAATCACTTTCTGACCTGCTATATCGTATCCAGGAAGAACGAGCCTGGGAGAATATCAAACCTGATACAAAAGGATAGAAATTGAAAAACTCGCTGCTTATACGAGTATATAGTTTCAGCTACAAAAAAAGTCCTCCACTCAAAGATCCGACCGGTAATGGCGGTGGTTTCGTTTTTGATTGCCGCGCTTTACCTAATCCTTACTGGATTCCGGAACTTGCACCACTCACAGGATTTGACGAAGCTGTGGTGACTATGCTCGATGCATCACAGGAAACAAAAGAATTTCTCGAAGCATCTTTGAGCATGGTAAATTCATCAACCAGGATTTACAGGGAAAAAGGATATACCGATCTTTCAATATCATTTGGCTGCACCGGGGGAAAACATCGTTCAGTATATTGTGCCAATAAAATATCGCAATATTTAATTGATTCCGGGTTCGATGTCCGCACTATTCACTGGCAAATGGAAAAAGACAATGAAATGTATTGCAAGAAGCGGGCAATGATTTTAGCTGCCGGATTCGGGACTCGCTTGAAACCAATGACAGATAAGATTCCTAAAGCGCTTATTCAAGCTGGTGATCACCAAATGCTTGACTGGACAAAACAATCGCTTCAGAAAGCCGGATTTGATGAAATAGTGGTAAATGCTCATCATCATGCAGGGCAAATACAGGAATGGTATGAAGACATTGAAATAAGTGATGATAGTATTCCGCTTTCAATATCTTATGAAGAAGAGATCCTGGGTACGGGTGGTGGAATTAAGGCTGCGTCACGCTGGCTTCACGGTCCCAATCCATTCCTTGTACATAATGTAGATATCTGGACTGATTTTGATTTGAATTATATCTACTCAAATCATAATTCGGAAGATATCGCTACCCTTGTTTGTCAGGAAAGGCAATCTTCCAGTTATCTTCTTGTAGATGATGCCAATAAAGTATGCGGACTTTCGGTTAAGAATAAGGATAATATTGTTTCTGATTATGAAGGGGACTTGAAAAAACTCGGATTTACAGGAATTCATGTCTGTTCACATCATCTCCTCGAACATCTATCTGAGATGGACTGCTTCTCGATTATCGATGTATATCTGAACCTCATTGCTGAAGGTGAAACAGTAAGAGCGGTAACTATTCCGGGAATGTGGTTTGATATGGGTTCACACGAAAAACTTGAGAAACTGAGAGATCATTTAAGAAAATCACAAAACGTATAATTGCAGTAGCGGAACCTCAATTAATTAGATAATAAATATCTGGATATAAGAATATCAAACTTTCTAAAACAACAAATGACACACTCACAGCGAATTAAGCAAATGTTTAATAGTATCTCGCCAACTTATGATACATTAAATCACCTGATGTCGTTCGGATTCGACATACTTTGGAGAAATAAGGCAGTACAAAGCCTTCCCTCTTCAGCGGAAGAGATTCTTGATATAGGAACAGGCACCGGCGACCTCGTAATTTCAGCAGCTCGAAAAAACCAAAAGCTTAAAGGATTCGGGTTAGATTTCGCTGCTCAAATGGTCAAACAAGCGAAACTAAAGACTCAGAAAAAGCATTTGACGGAAAGAATCAGTTATATTACAGGCGATGGTTTAAACCTTCCATTTCCGGATAAAAGTTTCGATGCTGTTACAATTGCCTTTTGTTTAAGAAATATTGATGATAAAAAAGCAGCATTAGTTGAGATGGCAAGAGTATTACGCAACGGGGGCAAAGTAATTGTACTTGAAATGACATTTCCGGAAAATATAGGATTCCGGAAATTTTTCAATATATATCTTGACAATTTGATCCCCTTAATCGGGCGAAGCATCTCAAGAGATGCAAAAGCATACCGTTATCTTCCCGTTTCGATTAAAGGATTTGTAAAACCGGATGAATTGACAATACTATTCAATGAAGCCGGGTTAGAAAGGGTGAAATATACTAAGCTGAGTTTTGGTATTGCTTACATCCATGAGGGATATGTACATTACTAAAAAATTTGCATTTATGAACCAACACATCGCTTTTTCGAGGTTGTTGTAAGAGGTAAGTGGTGGACAAAGCCACGTGGCTCAAGTTGTTATGTCAATCCCTGGTTTTGCCCTGATATCCACAGATGTACATCAGGACATCAATGGTTTACTCCAACAAATCAGGTTATGAAACAGCAGTGTATGTGAATTGATCCAGCATCTTACTTGGTCATAAGCGCAAACTACCAGTATAGCATACTGCCTGCATTAAACGTATCAGAGGATTATGGTATTAAAACCCGCAAAAATTCTTGTAGTTGATGATGACCAGACTCATAGTGAACTTGTCTGGCAGGCTTTTTCTTCCCATAAAGACAAATTTCTCCTGATGACAACTCAGGATTTACCAGGGGTGAAGTCTTTCCTCAAAGAACAAAATCCCGACCTTATTGTTGCATGTTTTTCACTTCGGGACGGGATATTGAAAATACTTTCCAAGTCTGGGAAGAATAATACACTCCCGATAATATTTCTTGTTTCAAGCCTGCAACAAGCTTCTGTATTTGATCCAAACGATGAAGAGCGTATTGATTATTTTATTGAATCAGAAGAAACTGTAATGGATTTACCTCATATCTGCAGGCGTTTTATCAGAGAATATTCAAGTATAATCGCGAGAAATAAAACCAACAACCTTCTTGATCTTCAATGTCAACTGTCAAAAGCTCTTAACGCTTCAGTTCTATTCGAAGAAGCGCTTCAAAAATCACTTGACACAGCATTAAACCTTGATGAGTTTGACTCGGGTGGAGTTTATCTGAAGGATTTGACAGATGGGTCATTAAATTTAATGATGCATGTCAATCTTTCTGAGGAATTCCGGAAAATTGCTTCTCGATTTGAAGCAGAATCTGAGCAGGCACAGTTTGTCCTTAAATCAGGTCCTCAATACCTTAGCCATAGTGAAACTCCAGCGGAATTAATTGGTTGGAGAATGATTGAAAGGCTACACTCTATTGCAATTATACCTGCCAAATACTTCGATGATATTGTAGCAGTATTGATCCTCACCTCGCATAGAAATGGCAGCATTCCCGAGGAAATTTGCAAGACTCTTGATTCTTTAGGTATCCAGTTGGGTAATGTCATTACAAGGCTTAAAGTTGAAGAGGCATTTCAAGCCAGTGAGGATAATTATAGAAAGCTTGCTGAAGAAGTTTCAGATGTGTTGATGAGAATTTCTTTTGAAGGTGAAATCTTTTATTGCAGTCCGGCAATTAAAGACTTTTCCGGATATGAGTCCAGTTCGGTTATCGGATCGAAGATTTTCAAATATTTCGTTCATAAAAAAGAACTTGTTAAGGCAATTAAGACATTTCAAAATATAACCGCGGAAAATAATTCTGCTGTAGTGGAATTTCTTCTTAAACCTGATAACAGGGAACCGTTTTACGTAGAAATTGCTGGCAGAAAAGTAAACTATGGTGGAGAAACAGTTTTCCATTGTGTGATGCGTGATATATCAGAACGCAAAACTGTGGAGAAAGCTCTACAACGGCGTGCGGCAATTCAGCAATCGGTAGCTTACGTAGCAGAATGGTTTATCAGGGTAGCACCTTGGAGCGCAAATATTGTTGATATTCTGAGGTGGCTGGGAGAGGCGACTGAGGTATCATCTGTTCAACTCTTTCAAAATCAAAGTTCAGATAATGGAAACATAAAATCGGTACTTCTTCATAAGTGGACTCATAATGAAAATGAAGAAGTTAATAACGATTATCAGTATCGGGAATTTGCATTACATGAATGCGGTTTGGGAAGATGGACGAAAATCTTGAGAAGCGGCGAAGCTATCTATGGCAGGACCGCATTATTTCCTGATGAAGAGCGGGAATTCTTTGAATCTCAAAATGTACTTTCTGTATCGGCTGTTCCAGTAAATGTCGGTCAGGCATGGTGGGGCTTTCTTCGTTTTGATGACTGCTCTGTCGAACAGGATTGGCTCGCAATGGAAATAGACAATTTAAGCACTGCAGCCTCAACTCTAGGCGCTGCGATCCATCGAGAACAATATGAAGGAGCCCTGCGACAATCAAAACAGGAGACTGAACTCTTTAACAAGCAATTGCAGGAAGCCACGAATCAAGCAAACAAGTGGGCAATGGAAGCTGATGTGGCGAATCATGCAAAAAGCGATTTTCTTGCAAACATGAGTCACGAAATCCGTACTCCTATGAATGGTATTATTGGAATGATCGGATTATTGCTTGAATCGGATATATCCAGTGAGCAGCGTGAATACGCTGACACGGTTTTAAGCAGCGCAATTGCATTACTGGATATTATCAATGATATCCTTGATTTCTCTAAAATTGAAGCAGGGAAATTAGACCTGGAGATGATAGACTTTGATCTTCGCACGGTAGTAGAAGAAATCAACGACATGATGGCTCTTAAAGCACATGAAAAAGAGCTTGAATACGTGTGTTTGATCGAACCGGATGTACCTGCACTACTACATGGTGATCCAGGCCGTATACGGCAGGTTATGATTAATCTTATTGGTAACGCATTAAAATTTACATCTGAAGGAGAAATATTTGTTCACATCTGTCATGGGATGGATAATGATTCGTCTGCTGATATCACTTTCAGGGTTGTAGATACGGGAATCGGTATTCCTGATGATAAGATTAAATCTTTATTTGAGCCTTTCGTGCAAGCAGATTCTTCTACAACGAGAAAATTTGGCGGGACAGGACTTGGTCTATCAATTTCAAGGCGCCTTGTTGAAATGATGGAGGGTCAGATTGAAGTAGAGAGCGAGGTAAATAAAGGCTCAACATTCAGTTTTGATTTAAACATGAAGAAGCAGGTTGGTCAACAAGATGCATTGTTGGAAATCCCAGGAGATTTGAACAATAAGCGTGTACTTGTAATAGACGATAATCCAACAAGTAGATTCGCCTTGAGGTGGCAGATTGAAGCTTTGGGATTTAGATTTGAAGAGGCGGAATCCTATTCAGCATCGCTTGAGATCATAAATAATTCGTTCTCAGAGAATGATCCGGTTCAAATTGTATTAATGGATAATATAATAACGGTAAAAGAAGCCGAAGAATTCGGGAAAGAGATTATCTCAAACTCCCGGATGAACAACATAAAACTCATTATGATGTATAAGCTTGGGAATCGCATTGACTTTAAGAAGCTGAATAAACATGGATTCAGAGGTTTTATCCCCAAGCCGGTAAAATTATCACAACTGATAAAAGTCTTACATAAGATCCTTGATATTTCTCAAGAAGAAAGCAGCTATGAAGAACAAAAATTGGAGACAAAAACATTATCTGAAAAAGAAATGAGTCTCATTCGAATTTTAATTGCTGAAGACAATCTTGTGAATCAGAAAGTTGTTATAGCGTTTCTTGCCAAACTTGGATATAATGCAGATATTGCTGTAAATGGTATCGAGGCTGTTAATACTCTGTCGAAATCAAATTATGATCTGGTGTTTATGGATATCCGAATGCCGGAGATGGATGGCTTAGAAGCGACGCGTTTCATTCGCAACCCAGAATCCAAAGTGCTGAATCATTCAATTCCAATCATTGCTATGACTGCTCATAACACTGCGAGTGATAAGGAAGAATGCCTGAATGCCGGTATGAATGACTATATATCAAAACCATTTAATGTCAGCGAACTTGATGAAAAGATATTATTTTGGACTCAGGATAAGTCAAAGGTTAAAATAGATGATCAGAAAGAACATCCTTCGGAACCTCCAACTCACCAGATTTTTGACCGGGAAGGTTTTCTCGAGCGGATTGATAATGATATGGAGATGTTGAAGATGCTGGTTGGTGTTTTTGTTGATGACGCTCCGAAGCAATTTGTTATTCTTGGCAAAGCGCTGGAAGAGAAGGATGCAAGAATTGTTCATAGAAAAGCTCATGCGCTCAAAGGAGCGGCTGGCAATGTTGGCGCTGCTGCAATAAGAAAATTGGCTTACCAAATGGAAACAGCAGGAAAAGAGGAAGACATTGACAAGGCTGATATCCTGTTTAGACAGATGGAGAAAGAATTTAACGCTTTGAAAAAGCACCTTGCAGATGAAGGAATTATAGAGAATTAATTATCGTAAACTTATTCGCTGTGTGATCTTTAAGAAATGCAGATTAATACTCATATTCTTTCTGTCTTTCGATGAAATATTAATATTCATAAAGAAAGATTTTATGTATAGTAGTTCTCAAAGTAAAGTTCGTTTGATTTTTAGTGTGCCCTGGACAGCTCGATGTCCGGGAAATGCTAACCGAACCTAAAACGAGCATTATTATCAAGAACTACAATAGTTACTGAGCACCGAACTAATTTTCATTATGCATCTATACCATGCTTTAACAGTAAGACAGGATTAAATATAACGACTAATACCACCTTATTTCCGGAGATATCAATTGAAAGTACTGATATGCGATGATGATTTAACTTCCCGTAAAATCCTGGAGTCGATTCTTCCTATATGGGAATATGAGCCGGTATCAACAGAAAATGGCATGGAAGCATTAGAGAAAATGCAGGAACCGGACGCTCCAAAAATTGCAATCATCGACCGAATAATGCCGGGAATGGACGGTGTTGAAGTATGTCGCAAGTTGCGTTTGATGGATGTTGAAATACCCCATTATGTTATCCTGTTGACTGTGCTGGGAAGCAAAAAGGAGATTGTTGAAGGTCTTGAGGCTGGAGCTGATGATTATATTTCCAAACCATTCGACAGTGAAGAATTACGTGCCAGGTTGAATGTTGGGAAAAGAATTGTCGAGTTACAGGAAACCCTGTCCCAGCGTATGAAAGAGCTTCAGGAGACCATCAATCAGAATAAATCCTTACGGGGACTTCTCCCCATGTGTTCACATTGCCACAAGATACGTGATAAATTTGATCAATGGCATCCATTGGACGTTTATGTAACAGAACATTCTGAAGCACGGGTAAGTCACGGAATATGCCCTGACTGCAAGAGTAAGTATTACGGCGAGCTGTTTGAGGATAAATAGCCCGCTGAATGAGATTTTCCTCAATTTTCAGCTATCGTTAATTTAATTGTCATAGACAAAATAATTCTAATAAATAGATCAGACTTAACATTCTTAAACAAGAAAATGCAAACAATTACGCATCAGGATTATCCGATTACCTGGAGGAGTAAGGAGCGATGAGAGTACTAATTGCTGAAGATGATTTAACTTCACGTAAACTGCTCGAAGTAGTATTAAGCAAGTGGGGTTATGAAGTTGTTTCCGCCAGCGATGGTGATGAAGCCTGGGCTGAACTCCAGGAAAAAGATTCGCCTGATCTTCTCATTCTTGACTGGATGATGCCGGGAATGGATGGCGTTGAGATATGCAGAGAACTTCGTAAAATGGAGGATGCCAACTCAAAATATATCATTCTTTTAACTGCACTTGGCAGCAAGGCTCGAATAGTTGAGGGTATAGAAGCGGGGGCAAACGATTATATTACTAAACCATTTCATAACGATGAACTCCGTGTTCGTGTAAGAGCAGGTCAGAAGATTGTCGAATTGCAGGCTTCTTTGACCCATCGTATCAGTGAGTTGGAGGAAGCCCTCGATCATATAAAAACTCTCCAGGGGCTTATTCCGATCTGTATGTACTGTCGCAGTATTCGTGATGATAGCGGAGCATGGGAAAAAATGGAAATCTATATCGAACAGCACTCCCATGCTCAGTTTTCCCATGGCATCTGCCCGGTTTGCCGTGATAAACACTTTGGATCGATATTAAATAAGAAAAAAAAGAATACTAATCAGGAAGAAAAGCCGCGTGACAGACTTTGAAAAGGCCGGTCCACCGTAAGAAGAGCTTGCTTGATTTAGTCCGGATATCCTTAATTCGATATAAGTCTATGAAAAAGCTTAGAGAGATTTCTGATTGACAGTGTACAGTTTTTGTACAGAGAATCCTGCATGCGCAGATGGTCAATTACCAGCTGGCTTCACTTACCAGGTTTTAGACTTTCAAACTTTTATCTAATCAGTCTTGTATTTGAAAGAGAGGTTCACCTTGGCACGGTAGGCAACTACCTTCCCGTTTTCAATTTTCATGTCAAGTTTACTGACTTCTGCAACTCGCAGATCCTGCAGGCTCTCCCCGGCGGTTTCTACAGCATACTTTGCCGCTTTTTCCCAGGATTCATCGCTGGTTCCGACCAGTTCGATAACCTTATAAACGCCTTCGCTCATGACTTTCTCCTTGGTAATTAAAGAATAAAATAGTAATATCAATATATTAGTTCACTCAAGGGAATACAATAACGTTCACTGATTTAGCAAAGAAAATTTTGAATTAGTCTGTTCTCATTCGGGAAAGTGTTTCAATAAGACGATTCTAAATCCAACAAACCAAATAATTTCGCATATTATGCTTAAAATAGTGGAACTGTTTTGTGTCGTTTACCTATTTTTGTTGCAGATTACTACTTCAGTATCTCTAAAATTGAAGTTTGTTTGCATTCAGTGTGCCCCGGACAGCTTGATGTCCGGGAAATCATTATTCGATTTCTTAAACAAGCATTATTTTCAAGACCACTCTTGAAGGTTGAGACAGGGAGATCAGATGAATTCAAGATTTAGTCTTTTTTTAATTGCCCTATTTATTTCTTCAGCGATAGTAGATGCGCAAACAGAATATTCACCCTCAGAAATAACCAAAATTCCCTTTCTCGGCACTGGAACTCCAAATGCTGATCCGAATCATTCCGGAAATTCCATTGCAATCATTGTTAATAATGTTCCTTATATCATTGACTGCGGTGCAGGGCTGATCCGAAATGCAGCTAAACTTACCCCTCGCTTTGGCGGTGAGATTGAAGGTCTGGCGGTTGCCAATATAAAACGTGCATTCATTACTCATCTGCATTCCGACCATACCACAGGATACCCCGACTTGATATTCACGCCCTGGGTGTTCGGACGGGATGAGCCCCTCGAGGTTTACGGTCCCGAGGGAATTGTGGAGATGACAGGTCATATCACTGAAGCTTATCGTGAAGATATCAGCATGCGTCTTTACGGTCTCGAACCGGCGAACAACCAGGGATGGAGGGCTAATGCCCACGAATACCACGAAGGGGTCATTTATACCGATTCTAACGTTGTCGTGGAAGCTTTCAAGGTGGAGCATGGAAGCTGGCATGAAGCTTATGGATTTATTTTCACTACACCGGATATGAAAATTGCTATCTCAGGTGATACCCGACCTTGCGCGAATCTTGTTGAAAAATGTACCGGGGTAGATGTCCTGATTCATGAGGTCTATTCCGCAGAAACATTCAAGGAACGCAAAGAAGTCTGGAAAACTTACCACTCACAATTCCATACTTCAACAACCGAGCTTGCAGAAATCGCTAATCAGGTCAAACCGGGATTATTGATTATGTACCATCAACTATATTGGGGTGCCACAGATGATGATCTGGTAAAAGAAGTAGAAGAAACATACAAAGGTAAAGTACTATCTGCTAAAGATCTTGATGTATATTAATTGAGATTTGAACAGATGTAATGGGTAGTTGTTGGATTCATTGAATGGAGTAACCTATGCGAACTATCTTCGGTTTGTTAACTTTAATCCTGATATGCCTTTGCTGTAATCCTAACATTTCTACTGCCAGGAATTACTGGGGTTTACGCAACCTCAACACTTGCCTCAGTGATGAAGCCTATGAAGCTTTCGGAGCTTATTATTATGCTACATCTGTCTCCTGGGCTAGAACAGAAGGTGAAGACGATCAGTTCAATTGGGCTGCTCTTGATAACAGCTTGAATTTTATTCAAAGATATGATGGAGAAGCGATTCTTGTCGTATCATGCAGTTCACCCTGGGCAACAGACGAGGAGATTCGCGCTCCTAATGATCTCGACCGGGACACTCCTCTACAAGATGATCCGCCAGAAAATGGCTATTCCGAATCCATCTACGACTTTGCCTACAACCTTGTTGACCATATCGCTGAAGTAGATGCTGCGCCAGTACCATACCTGAGATTCGTCAACGAACCCTGGAATAATTGGGTGATGGACGGACGAAACCATACCCAGGATGTCGATGATTACATTCGCTGTCTGCGGACATTTTACCTTGCCTCACATACCTCTGCGAACAATAACGATATAGAGGTCGCTGTTTCCCACGGTGGATTTAGGTTAAGCCCTTCGCTTGAAAGATTTTATTTCGAAATGGGTGAAGAGGATGCCACATTGCAGGACTCCCTAATTTTATTGTTACAATCACGTTTTGAACGTCATGCGACAAGAATTAACAGTTGGGATGATCTCCGCAACCGTGTAAATCCGAGAGGAGGTATGCCCCCGGCTTATTGGGCGGACGCTATGGCTGGTCAAACCGATTGGCTGGACTGGTTCGATATACATTATCACTTCAAACCACGTTTTATTTTCGATGAAATCGCAGCATTTGAACAAACTGTAGAAGATTCTGGTGGCACAAATCGTCCCTGGCTTGCGGCGGAAGCTGCGATGCAATTAGCACAAGGCGGATTGACCGAATATGAAGAGGGGTTTCATGCAGGGGATATGGTGCGAAAATGGATTCTTGGTATGGCAGTGGGGCTCGAAGGAATCTGTACTCCTCTGACCGGATTTCCACCGGAACGATTCTTTGGACTTTTTGATGACCAGCCGGAAGAGTATCTATCAGCAGAAAGCTATCGTTTCCTTCGCACTTTGGTTCAACCGGAAAACAATCCTCTTAACCTGTCTGAAAATGGTATAAATATTTATCGTTTTGAAGAGGATTCAGGTTTATTGGACGTAGTTTGGCATGATGCACTCTTTGATACGGATGATGATTCATTTGTCTATATACCTTTAGAAGTCGCAGGACAAAGAGTTGGACATGTATTCGACTGTATCGGCGAAGAGTTGGAAGGCTTCATTCCCGGTGAAACTGATTCTTTCTTCGTTTCGCAGGAACCATTGATCTTTGTTTGGGAAGCCTGGGAAGATAAAAGAAATGAGGATCAGACTATTGGACTCCCTGATTGTTTGACGCTCAATTCATTGTATCCCAACCCCTTCAATTCGAGTTTGAGAATACGCTATTCTGTGAGTATGAAATCAACAATTTCCATAAACATATTTTCAATCACTGGACGTGAAGTGTACAGGTTAAATAAATCAGCTTTGCCCGGCACTAATGAAGCCGCTGTTTCAGCAATAAATCTTCCCAGCGGTATATACTTTATATCGGTTTCCAATTCAAAAACGACACATGTAAAGAAGGCGCTCCTCCTGAAATAATGGAACGTTTACTGAGGACTCTTACAAACATAATTGACTTTAATTCGAGAGGGAAGCATGCGTAAGATGAATTGCAACACTCATTTCAATGTTTTATTCCAATTAGTAATCCTGTTTCTCGTTTTGATTTATTCTGATATTGCCTTCGGATATGATAACGCATTGTTCGAACCTCCGGATGGAACTACTTATCATGGCGTGGGATGGTATGCCAGCGCCCAGGAAAATTACAGCGGCTTGTTTTCGGACAGCACTCAACCTTTGCTGTTCCAGACCATGTCAGCCATTCCCGGCAGCCGGGGTAGAGCTGTTACTGTCGAGGGAATTGTCAACGGTTTACAGCCTGCTCGTTTCTATTCCGACAGGCAGTTCTGCGAATTAGGTATACAATTCACCGATAACACAAATGCCTACGATTCCGTTTTTGCCTTCACCGATGAACTGGATAGCTATATCGACACCTTCGCCCAGGCGATCATCCGGCATGACCGACCTATTTTCTTGCGTATAGGCTTCGAAATGAACGGCAATTGGAACGGTTACACACCATACACTTATCCCGCAGCCTTCCGGAAACTGGTGGACGGATTCCGTAACCGTGGGGCAGAAAACTTCGCTACCGTGTGGTGTTATGAGCCAGACGCAGCAACCGATTTCGCCGATTCCACCGAGGAGGGCTGGAAATGGTATCCCGGCGATGATTATGTGGACTGGTTCGGGCTTGACCTCTTCCGTCCTGACCATTTCGACCCCGCTGAACCGGATTCCGGGCGAGGCGGTTATTCGTCAAAAGGTAAATCGGAACTCTTCCTCCGTTTTGCCCGTGAACGCGGTAAACCAGTCTATCTCAACGAACTTTCCGCCAGCCATGTTTTTATCACGCCAGAGGAGAGAGATCCAGACTCCGCCGACGCAATCCACGACTGGGAGCTATGGTTTGAACCGTTCTTCGAATTCATGGATATTCACCCGGAGATCAAGGCGTTCAATTACATCAATCTCGACTGGACCCAGTTCGAGCAATGGGAACACTGGGGAGACGCCCGACTCGAAATCAACAGCTACATCGCTAATCGCTGGGTCGCCGCACTATCAGATCCAAGATATATTCATATCGGCTACGATATCGAAAATCCAAATCAAAACAGTGTTGAGGAGCAGTTTGATATTAATATCTCCTTACCTGGTGTGATCAAACTTACCGCTTATCCAAATCCTTTTAATTCATCGACAAATATATCTTTTATCCTTGAAAACAATCACTTCATCAATTTAGAGATATACGACATCTTGGGCAGAAGAATAGCCCGTTTATTGAATGATAATATGACACCCGGCGCACATAAAATCAGTTTCAACGGAAATAACTTGGGTTCAGGACAATATTTCATACGCTTGAAGGCAGACAGGCAAGAAACAATTAATAATATTATACTGATAAAATAAGGATTGTCAACTCTGATCTAGTCCTGAATAACAGGGTTGCAGTCCTCAGATTATTGAAGCCTGACAGATATATATAAGGTTTATCGTAAAAAATGCATCGTGTTCGCGAAATTGATTTTACCACAGAGAACACAATGCAGGCACTAAGGTCGCAAAGAAAATCTTTGAGTACTTTGTGGATTCTCTGTGATCTTTGTGGTTTTTCTTTTTTCACCGATAGACCAAGTATTTCCATGGTTCATGATTTATTGACGATGCAAAACTTTCAAGAAACCCTATGCAAATAGAAAATTCTACTTGCAGAATATGATGTTAATACATATATTACATGTAGTATATACTACATGTAGGAATGTATCATGGGTGTTATGAGTATCAGGATTGAAGACAAAAAAAGGAAAGCGCTGAAAATAATCGCATCAATTGAAGGTAAATCTTTAGGTGGATTACTTGGTGAATTGATTGATGATTATATCGTGCGTAACAAAAGAAAACTACTGGAATTATCGGAAAAAGACGATTTGACCGAGATAATGAGGTTATCTGAGATATCCTTCCAGGAATGGGATAATGATGAGGACAAAATCTACGATAGATTATAAAAAATGGGATATAATGCTTGTTCCATTCCCATTCACAGATCTCTCCACTAACAAAAAAAGACCTGCATTGATAATATCACCTGATAGCTACAATACCCTGTTTGACATTGTAGTGTTGTTTATAACCAGCAACATCAGCTCTGCTGAACGTCCAGGGGATTATCTCATTTCAAACTGGGAAGAAGCCAGTCTCCCCAAACCATCAATGATCAGGATGAAATTCGCGACGATAGACAAATCAATAATTATCAGGAAACTTGGTAAGTTGACTCCTGATGATGTAAATGGCTTTAATAAAGTTTTGACTAAATTCCTGACAACATAGTGGATCTTTGCATATGATTTGGGGAGTAGCTCACTTTCGCCGAAAGTGAGTCGTTTGCACGGAAATTGGTGGTACAGTTTGACTCACTTTCGGCGAAAGTGAGCTACTTGTACTACTCGATTCAAGAGCAACGCTCCACTACGTCGAGCTTTGCTACTTTACGATTCGAAGAATCCAGCCTGCATTTTTATTAATAGCCTTTATTTTAGGAGGGTACTTGGCGAAAGAAAAGATAATTCAATTCGGTCAATTAGAGGCGAAATACAATTTTGCTTTAAATCCTTTCCCGAAATCACGATTCTCTAAATGTCCTGTTTGTGAAGGAAAAACGGGGCAGCGAAAAGTACCTTTGTTCATCCATGTTGAACCTCAGTATCCGGTATCACTTAATTACACTAACCGTTACTGCCCTCGATGTGATTTACTAATTGCGCACAAACATGAAATCGAACATTTACTGACAGATTTGTTCACTAAGAGAAATCCTTCGATCATCGGTAATAGATATTATATTATTGGTACAGTTGAGAAAAAAGCCTGGCGTGAGGGAGTCAATAATTCAATATCGATAAGTGACATTTTATCTCATGTTCATGATTTCAAAGGACATATGGAAATTCATATGTCGATAGGCGGCTGGGTTCACAAAGACGACACACCTCCAGAAATGCCTCCCCCACCATCTACAGAGTGGGTAAAATAAGATAGTAGGTTGGGTTCTCCTAACCAGGTAAAATGCGGGAAAATGTAGGCAGGCGTTCTCCAAACTAGTTAAAATGCTGTTGATTACCCGGCATCCAGTTTTAGCCGTTATGTAAAACTCGGGTATTATGATGAGGACTGGTCGTCTTCTGAAGATTATATTAAAATGACTTCAGAGAATAAAGACTCGCCTGATTGACTACGTCGTGCTTCGCTACGCTACGGTTCGAAGAATCCAGCTTACACCATAACACAATGATTCATTGAGCCTTCTTTTTGGGATCAGGCTCTAACCACCAAATAGTTTGGCAATTGTAGCAAATACACTAAATAAAAGTCCGAACAGAAAAAAAGGTCGAAACTCTTTTGGCTTTAGGGAAGGATCATCCTCAGTGATCCGTTCTAGAAGATGCATGAAAGATAGAACAATCAATTTTGCAATCAAAAGTACAATTAATATCGATAGATAAATAAGGGTTGGAATGAAAGTTGTGCAGCACAAGAACAGTCTTGACCACCCTAAAGAAAAAGTGCCTGTCATGTGGGTTTCAAAATCAAGTTTTGGAATTCTAACAATCGGTGAAGTTGATGATAGGCAAGTAGTTTCACCATATCGAGCAATATTGAATAATTGATCAAATGAATTAAGAAGCTCTCTTTTGAAATTCAAATCATAGATCATGTCAACTGTGATATCATCAACAGATATATCCGGAGGAATTTCATTGTTTTCTTTCAAAATTTGTAGAAAATTATTATTGTAATATTCTTGAGAGAATCCTGACCCCGGAAGCTTATAATTGGAAGCCATATCATTTAAGAAGTTTATGGATGCAAAACAAATTAATGTAAGCAAAAAAGCTATTAGCAAGTCAACTACAATTGCCAAGATGCTAACTATAGCTCTATGCTTACTCACAATAAAAAGAACATTGAGTGTAATAATCACCGTAATTAAGTCATAGGGGAAATTAGCTAAGTAGACGGTGAATATTGGTAAAGGGATTGGTGAAATCAAGAAAAGAGTGTTGTCTAATAATAAACCTAATATGCATGCAATCGATGTAAACACCCAACTAATTACGATTGATACGAGTAGAGATTGCCAAGACCAAAAACGCCACTTATAGATTTTCCTTGCCTGCTTCAATGCACAATTTGCCATTATAGCAGGTAGAGTATGGAGTCTCGATTCGTCGATTTTAATCCACCAAGCCGTCATTCGTAAGTGTAGCGACTTTTTATCTTCTTTCCGAAGAATATTGTCAGCTACATAACCAATTGCTACAAATGCAGTGGATACCAATCCGACTATTTTCCAAGTGAACATTCGCTTTTGCCTAATTAGGACGATTGGACAATATACTCGAAAATTTCTTAGTCACCAATACTATCAAGCCTTAATGAAAACTCATAAATTTCAAAGGAGTTTTATAACATCGAATGCAATCTGAAGCACCATTTTCAAGAGGGAAAAGAAATTCAGATAAACGAAGTTCATTGAATTAGGAATTATAAATAAAGAATCTTAAAAAGCTTATGAGTGTTGAGTGTTGAATTTTAAATGTCGAATTTCCCGTTTCACGCAAAGGCGCTAAGGGGCAAAGAACGCAAAAGAGTTTATTCCTCCTGATAAAATCTCCTCGATTTATTTCATTGTTCGATGATGCGTTACCATTTGATTATATTATATTGATTGTTATTATTTGATATAATCTGAAGCAGATACTGCAACGTGGAGGTAAAGATGACTCGTCAACACACAGCAATCATCGAACGTGAAGGTGATGGTTATGTGGCATTATGCCCGGAGCTTGATATTGCCAGCCAGGGAGATACTATCGAATCCGCACGCGAGAATCTCCGTGAAGCATTAGAGTTATTCTTTGAATCAGCCTCTTCGGAAGAGATAGAAACCCGTCTGAATAGAAATGTTTATATAACCCAGATTGAGGTCGCAGTTGCCTAAACTCCGAGTCCTGTCTGGAAAAGAGGTCTGCTCTATAGTGTCTATACTGGTTCTTGAAAGTATTGCGTCATGTTTATTGCTAAAAGTCTGGTTATTCCATGTGTTAATGATAAAGTAAAATTATCAGAAACTTGGAGTCGATCAGTTAAAAAGAAAACAACAAACCGCAGAGAACACAAAGTATGCACTAAGATCACAGAGACAATCTCCGTGCTCTTTGCGAATTCTTTGAGTACTTTGTGGTTTTTCTTTTTAGTGCTGCTGAAGCAGAGATCGTTCAAGTATGTGTTATATATTAATGAGGCAAAACTTTCAAGAAATAGTATAAAAACGGTTTCTTTGAAATCAGAAGACGAGGAAGCCATGTAGTGATGCAGAAGAAATTGAGTGGAACTACGATTACTATCCCCGTTCCGGATCATAAAGAAGTCCGAATCGGGACATTACTCTCGATAATAAGACAATCTGGTCTATCACGTAATACTTTGAGAATTAGTTTGCTGCGCGAATCGGAGATTCATCTGCCTCAGGCTGCCCAGCGCTTACTTTCGCCACAGTTCTATTTCTCCGGAGAATAAAGATTCGTCGGATTTGGTAAATCCGACCACTCATGATAAGTTCGAAGCCACATTTAAAAGCTGTTCAAAAACTTTAAAGATGTGAAATATGAATGAATTAGATATACTTCGTGATCTGCTTGTAATTTTCAGCGGGGCTGTTGTTGTTGTCGTACTGCTTCGGAAATTAGGGATTCCGACTATTGTAGGGTTTATTGTTACCGGAGTCCTGGTGGGTCCGGAGGCACTCAAACTTGTGAATAACACACATGAGGTAGAAGTATTAGCTGAAGTGGGTGTGGTATTGCTTTTGTTTGGGATCGGACTTGAGCTTTCATTGTCAAAACTTAGACGGTTATGGAAAGCGATAATTATTGGCGGTTCCATTCAAGTAATTCTGACGATTTTGTCTGTAGTAGTGATTGGATACTTCTTTGAATTATCGTTGAATGCTACAATTTTCCTTGGTTTTATTATCGCTGTATCAAGTACTGCAATTGTGTTACGTGGTCTCTCATCTCGTGGAGAATTAGACACGCCACATGGACGTTTTGTTCTTGGAATACTGGTTTTTCAGGATCTCTGTGTCATTCCCATGATACTGGCAATTCCCTTTCTCACGGGCTGGGGCGGCTCCGGTCAAGAAGCTGCTATTGCCATCGGGAAAGCAATACTGATCCTGGTTATTGTAATCCTTGCCGGTCGTTTTTTAGTACCGCGGCTTCTTGAATTTGTGGCACGAACCCGGCAGCGTGAATTGTTCGTTTTAGCGCTGTTCCTGATCTGCATCGGGACTGCCTGGATTTTATCACAAGCTGGAATATCCCTTGCATTAGGCGCCTTCCTTGCCGGACTGGTAGTTTCCGGGAGCGAGTACCGGCATCAGGCGTTATCAGAGCTTATTCCATTCCGTGAAGTATTGGCGAGTGTCTTTTTTATTTCAGTCGGAATGATGCTTGATCCTGCCGAAGTTGTTCAAAACACAGGATCAATTATTGGATTATTAAGCCTGATCCTTTTTGGTAAATTTCTTATTGTTTTTTTGACAGCCTCATTGATGAAATTACCTTTTCGTATTCGTATTCTCACGGGCGCTGCCCTGGCGCAAGTGGGTGAATTCGCTTTTGTGATACTCAAAGCCGGAGGGGGTTCCGGAATTCTCGACACCGGGTTATATAATAATCTTTTAGCTGCAATTATTCTGTCCATGTTGATTACGCCCCTGGCGATTGCTTACGCTCCTCGCCTTGCGCGCGAAATGTGTAAAGTTTCCTGGTTGACTCAGCTTATGAAAGTAAAAGCCCCGGAGGAGGTACACGCTGAAAAGATGAAGGATCACGTTATTATCGCAGGTTATGGATTGACCGGTCAGGAGCTGTCGGAAGAGCTTCTCAAGCAAAACATTCCTTTTGTAGTAGCTGATCTGAATATTGACAACATTCATCGCGCAAACAGGGATGGACGTCCTGTAGTACTTGGAGATATCAGCAGCCCACAGGTTCTAATAGAACTTGGTCTGGAGCAAGCTGGTCTCCTTGTTGTCGCAATTAACGATTCTAAAGGTACCGAGATGGTGATAAAAACAGCGAAACAGATAAACTCTTCTGTACCTGTAATCGCACGTACACAATATGCGGACGACACAGCAAGCCTGCTTGCGGCAGGTGCAAACGAAGTTATTACATCTGAATATGAAGCCGCACGAGAAATCAGGAAACGGGTGACAAATTTCATATCAAACAGTTATACGACGTGAAATATCGCGATGCCCGGAAGCAAATTCGTGTTTTGTAGGGGCAGGATTTATCCGCCCGTGCCTGAGTCAATAGGATTGGGAGGGTTAATCCTGCGCATACATAATCATTTTGAAAAGAGGAAATATCCTGATGCTAAATAGAAGAATATCAATATCATTGAAAACACTTCTGTTGTCCATTATCGGGATCATTATTATCTCCTGTTCAAAATCGCCCGAGAGATATTTTGCTTTGAGTGATCAAGCCTTCAAAGAAAAAAATTATGTAAAAGCTATTGAATGCCTTGATCAAGCTATAGAAATAAATCCTGATTATGCACGAGCGTACTATTCCCGGGGAAGTATCCGGGGAATTTTCCAGGATAAACCTGGAGATGCTATTCAAGATCTGAGAAAAGCAGTGAAGATTAAATCTGGTTATTCCGAGGCTTGGCGTCAGCTTGGTATATGTTATAGTAAAATAGATAGTTTCAGCCTGGGAGTGGAAGCTCTTAATGAAGCGATCAGACTCAAACCGGATTTTTGGGAAGCGATCTTCGCCAGGGCGCTTGCTTATCACAGGGACAAGAAAGATTCACTGGCAATCCTTGATTATAACAGGGTCATAGAAATTTCTCCGGAATTGATTGATGGATACTTGTTCAGAGCATCATCATATGAGTCACTTGGTAATTATGAAAATGCGTTAAAAGACTATTCAAAAGTACTTGAAATAGATAGTACTCACACTGGTGCATTAGGAAACAGATGGTTACTATATCAAAAAATGGGGATGAAAGAGTAGGCGGGAAATCAAATTTCCACCAACCCTTGGGACGCTACCTTTTAGAGTCAAGTCCTGAAACGTGGAGGTAAAGATGACTCGTCAACACACAGCAATCATCGAACGCGAAGGTGATGGTTTTGTGGCATTATGCCCGGAGCTTGATATTGCCAGCCAGGGAGATTTTATCGAATCCGCAAGCGAGAACCTCCGTGAAGCATTAGAGTTATTCTTCGAATCAGCTTCCCCGGAAGAGATAAACACACGTTGTTAAATCGCGAGCTTTGCTTCTTTGCAACTATGCGTGAAATGATGTTATATTATAATTGGTGTGCTCGAAATCTTTAATATCAGGATATAAAAGACATGGAAAAGAAAAAATTCGTTTATTGCGAAGAAGATGGAATGTGGATCGGCTGGCTCGAGGAGTTTCCGGACTACAGATCGCAGGGGGAAACTTTAGAAGAACTAAAAGAAAATCTCCTGGATATCTATGATGAACTCACCAGCGGCAGGATATCTAATGTACATCGCGTGGGAGAGCTGGTAGTCGGATGAAACGACGGGAACTCATCAAGAAATTAGCGAAGATGGGTTGCATTTTCATACGCCATGGCAAAAAACACGACTGGTATCAGAATCCCGCAACAAAAAAATCCCAACCTGTTCCACGCCATACGGAGATAAAAGACAGCCTGGCAAAGCATATCATAAAGATGTTGAAATCATAGAATGACCGAAATGAAGAATTGTTTAACATTAACTTATTGTCTCACGCAAAGGCGCTAAGGGGCAAAGAGAGTTAAGGTTTAATTCCTTCCAATAAAAAAGATTGACCGGATCACCAACGTCGAGCGTTACTACGCTATGGTTCGTAGAATCCGATAAACATACTACATCAATGGCGAGGTTGAACATAATTGGTTAACAGGTAATAATCATAATAATCCAGTTACCGGATAATTGATTTTCCGTTTTTTGCATGTTCTGCATTAATAGTATTAAGATAATCGATTGCGTTATCGATCAGTGAATTGGCGTACTCCGTATTATGCGCGCCGCGGCTTCCGTCATTTTTTACAAAAGCATAAGCGTAAGCAGCTTCTCTCTGCGCATAAGTTGTTAGTGTTGTATCACCAATGTCATTCTCATCATCAACACCGATAAGTTCAAGTAACTGCACCAATTTTGCATCAATTCCAGCCATTCCGCCGGCACCCATGTCAATATCGGTAAATTCTATCGCACCGGGGTGGCAGGTAGTACAGCCGCGAATGTTAGCTTCGAAATCATGACCAAAGGTTGGTCCGTCTGCCTCACCACGGGGAACAGTAGTCATGTGGCAACTGACACAGCCATCTTCCAAACCCTGGTGTGTTGCCATACGATTGTAATTATAACCTTCGATCTCGTATGAGCCGTTTCCAACAAACATGTCCATCTGGGGGCTGCCATGTGGACCAAAGCTGAAGGAACCATTAGCGAGTTGTTCAAGGACATTATCAACATCACGTCGAGCATGATGACATTGGACACAAATCTGGCCAGCCCCATAACCGGTCATTGTGCCGTTGCCGCCTGACACTTCCGCGTCGTAGAGTACGGTAAAGTCTTCCATGGTACGGAGATAATAGTCGTCTCCTCCGTGAGGATCATGACAGGTGATACACCCGATCAGATTGTACTCTTCCCACTCCGGCTCCCAACCGGCAAAATCATCATCGTTGGCAATGATGAATCCTTCGGAGGTATGACACTCAAACCCACAACTTGTATAATGTTCATTGCGCCAAAACTCAATAGTAGGCAAATCTTCGTTGTGTCCAATGACATTGTGACCTGAATTATTCCATTCATCTCCCTGGTGGTGGCAATCTGCGCAAACAGCCAATGATTCGCCATTTTCATCTGCACGTGTAGCGAAGGAAATTTCACCATGATCCTGGTCGAATTGTCCTCCCATGGGTCCATGACATGATTCACATTGCACACCTTCCAGCGCCTCTCTGCGGGCTGCGGCTTCTTCGGTGTCAAGTCCAAAATAATCGTCATACCCGTGATGATCCGGACCGTACTCTACTATAACCGTGTCGCCGTATGAAACTTCAGAATCCCATCCGGTGGTGTGACATCTCAGACAATAAGGGTTGTTTTCAGTGCCTTCGGCAACTAAATACTCATAAGCCTCAGCATGATGTGATTCTTCCCATTGTGTAACATTATCACCATGACAATGAGCACAGTCTTTGCCCCTGTTTCCGAGGTATGTGTATCCTTCAAAGGTTGTAAAAGACCAGACCGGACCTTGGGTTTCATTGTCTAACTCATTCCGGTAATTTGACACATTTTTATTTGAGTAATTATGCAAATTTAATTCAGCTAATTTCATATTTTTTCCGGAAGCCGATCTTTTTGCAATAAGTCGTGATGATACTGGAATAATACCTTCTCCACCTGTTAATAAACCATCCCTGCCATCTTTGGCGATAATCTGCCAGTAGTGTGTTGTATTTTGTCCCAATTGTTCAGGAGTATATGTTGTAACTGCAAGGTTTGTCTCAACCGGGGATAGAGGAAGAGTTGTTCCAAAATAAACGTCATAAGTAAGTGAATCACCATCAGGATCGTAGCAAATCCAGGATAAAGTTGGTACTAATGAGAATTCAGTTGCACCATCTTCCGGATTTGGAAACCTGGGCTCATTGGGAGGATGGTTCTCTCCTCGTTCTGTCGTAAATGACCAGACAGGACTGGCGGTAGAATTATCCAACTCATTCTGAAAACTTGGTCCCTCCCCATTAGAGTTCTTGATCAGGACTGAATTAGCCCTATCTAAATTTCTTCGGAAAGCCAGTTTCTTGTCAACAAGTCGTGATGACACTTGAACAGCGCCTTCTTTACCATCTGATAAACCAAACCAGCCTTCGATGGCGATAACCTGCCAATAGTAAGTTGTATTTGGATACAATAGCTCCGGAGTAAAAGTAGTATCTCTCATAATTAAACCCAATGCCCCCTCTGTAGGAGGGTTGCTATCCCCATAATAAACGCGATAAAACAATGGGTCACCGTCCTGATCGCTACAGGACCAACTCAATGTAGCTGAAATTGATACATCTGTTGAACTGTCAGCAGGTGAAGGGTTTGAAGGGATTTCAGGAGGATGGTTTGCGATAGTAGTAAACGACCACAAATCTCCTATGGTCTCATTATCATGATTATCCCTGGCAACGACTTTCCAATAGTAAGTTGTATAATAAAATAGGGTTCCAGGATCAAAAGTTGAGTTATCCTGATTATCGCTGACTTTTTGAGGATTTGAAGAAGTGTCCAAATAGACATCATAAGTCAAGGTATCTCCGTCAGGATCGCTGCAGGTCCAGCTTAAGGTTAGAGAAATCGGATTATCAACGGAACTATCAGGAGGCGACAGATTTGACGGGACTGAAGGCGCCTGGTTCGATGGTCCGGTACCGTTGCCGTTGTTATTCTCGTCATCTTCACAGCTAAAGAACAACACTATCAGGAAAAGTAATGCTAACTTTTTCATCTCCACCTCTTCTCGTTAAGGATATATCAATATATGCTATAATAGAGGCGAATAACAAACAAGAGAAAGTGATCTTGATAATTAAATAACTAAGTAGGAGAATGTTCTCCGAACCCGGCTTGCATCGATATATGAAAAATAGAGGAATTTTTATTTGTCATAATTATACTCGAACATGGAATCATCGGGTAGAATTTCCATTCCGCGATCCATCTCTACGATTTTTATTCCCGGTTGATTCAGATGATAAGCGTAGTTGAGGAATATCAGGGTTTGATTCAAGCTTTCTATTATCCTCCCGGCTTCTGCCGTCCCAATGTCATAAGCGGTAAATCCCATTTCTTTGATCAACAGGGTTGTGCGATGTTTTGCCTCGAGATCATCGCCACAGATCAAAATATCTGAATTTGGCGTCATACCGTAATTGAAAAGCATGGTTGCCGATACAGTTTTGAAGGCTGCTACAACATCTGCATCTTCACCGAGAATCGCCTGTGCCTGCTCAATGGCAGATCCTTCAGGAGGAAAGATCAATTTCAATTGATCTTCGGGATCAGAAGGAACCGTGACATCAATTACAAGCTGTTCATCAATCAGGGGAGCTATCAGTTTCAGGATTTCCTCATGAGCGGACATCGGTACAGTAACAAACACGATATCAGCATTCCGAACTGCATCTTCGTTCAAGCTGCCTTCGAACTTTTCCGGGGGAAGTTTGACCTTTTGTGGCAAGCCCTTCGCTAACGCTTTTGATCGTTTTTCATCCCTTGAACCGATTACTGCAGTATGTCCCGCATATACTATCCTGGTAGCGATTCCCGCTCCCTGCCAGCCGGTGCCGCCAACAATTGCACATTTCATGATTTTCCTCTATGGTAGAAATACCTGGGTCTATAAATACCGGTAGCTGATAAGCATCATACTCTGGGTGTTTTATACGGTGTCAGGTTGGGAATGACTTCGTTTTTTAAACGTTCCATAGAGATTTTTATCTCCTCCTGCGGCATGGCGCCGTAACCAACCAGCAGCATAACATGATCCACACCGGTATTGATCAGACGTTGCAGTTGATCAGTAACCTCATCCGGTGTACCACTGGCGATAACGCCTCTTTCAAGACATTCATTATAATCTGAATGACGAGCGTATAACCTGCTATACACATATTTTTCTATATGTCTTTTGTTCAGCTCGTTGCGTTCGGAGGAATAATCAGATACATGAGCATGCATCGCGGCGATAACATCACCGTTTCCATCCAGACCGCTCTCGTCCCATCCTTTTCTATAACTCGCGTAAAGTGGAGTCGCATCATCGACTTTTTCAACAGTAGCGTAGGGGATAGTCATAATCCCATACCCACGCTTCCCAACATGATACGAGGCTAATTCAGCGAGAATGGCGATTTTGATCTCAACTTTTCTCTTCTTGTAAGGCAGGATATTCAACCTGACCTTTTTTGCCTGGAAATACTTGCTTTGATGTGTGACACGTTTGCCTGCCATAGCTTTCTCAAGTACTTCAAGGGCATCGTCAAAATGATCTCGTTTAGTAGCAGGTGACATCCCAAATCCTTCGAACTCGTGGTGGAGATAACCGCTTCCAACACCGAGGATTAAACGACCCTGGCTTAGTTGATCCACCATAGACCACTGCTCCGCGGCACGTAATGGATTGTGAAATGGCAATATGCTCACCGCAGGATCAAGTTTGAGTGTTTCTGTCTTCGCAGCAATTGATGAAAGCAATAGAGCGGGATCGGGAACCAGCCCATAAGGATGAAAATGATGCTCAGCGGCAAAATACCCGTGAAATCCCAACTGTTCAGCAAATACAGCAATGTCAATCTGATCACGATAAAAGCTTGAGGGATCATCATGCTCATCTTCATAATAATCCGAGACAGAAAAAATCGAAAATTTCATTTATCTTCCGTTATTTTTTGGAGTCCAAAGATTTGCTGTAATTCTCATATTCTTCATACAGATCGTCAATATTCATCTGATCGAATCCACTGTAGGGCTTGCCATCTTTACCGGGCAGCCTCTGAATAAACTCGGTAAATGGACCGAAGGGAATTGTCGGCGCAATAAACATTTGCCTTAATCGCCCCTCATTACCATCATGATATGTGAGAACCGGTGTCATAAAATCCCAGTTATTCTCTTTCATTTTCTCATAAACGTCATCCATATCGGAATTGGGACCGATGTTGTAAGCGACATGTTGAAGACCGGGACCGTAGCGTCTGACAAATTCATTAACCGGTGATCCTGGATCGTCACTGATCGAGAGACCGGTCATCGTTGCCCAGGGATATTCATCACTGACTCCCGATACGAGCGCAATATGGGTTGCCGGATATCGAACACAATCGCCGCGCCAGTGTTCAACAAAACCAAGTTTTGCCCAGGTATCTATAAAATCTTTCTCTTTTTCGAGCGCTGTAACATAGGTAGCGTGGTCAATGTGGCGAACAGGTGTATGTATTTCCCCCGGCAGAGGTTTTTTCTCAAATGTACTTTGCATGGAAATTATCCTTTACTTTACTTCTGAATAGATAGGTTAACAAATATTTCACGGAAAGTTAGGCACACCTAACCATAATGTCAAGTCAATTCTCAAAGAATCTCTGTTCAGGGATTAAGATTACAGGATGTACTATTGGATCAGTTCACATGCTTTGGAGTGCTCTGTCATTCTCGGGCTTGACCCGGGAATCCATTGTACCGGCGTTCAATAAAACCTGTGGATAAACTGCAATAAATGGGTCTCGATCCGAGACTGGGTGAGACGCATTTACCGGTTTTTTTTTTCATTTCTGAGAGGTACTCTCATTATATGAGAGGCGATTAAAGTCATTAATTTTTCTTTTTTGCCTTGATCCGGACAGCTACGGTTTTGGATGCATCATAAACAACATTAGAAGGATATGTTTCGCTTTCAGAGATATCCTTGTAAATCGGAAAATCACTCTCAATTGTATCTTCTAATTCTGCTCCTATAATCGTAACAACAATACCATTCGACCCAGAAGAAAGAGCCGGGATAGCTACTCTAATCTTTTTTTTGTCCTCGTCCTCATGCGATTGGTGCGAAGGCGCTTTTATAACTTGGACCTGAGCTGTTTGACCTGGCTGAACATAATAGTTAAAACCATCAGGTGGAATTAGTAACATCTGAATATTCTCCTAATTGATTGACATCAAGAAGATACAGATCATAAAAAAACTAAACAAGACATTGAATATCGATTGTCAAAGAGCGGTTTGGGTTAGTAGGGGTGTTCTGACTCTATACGTTTTTTGTCTTGCTACAGTCTTGATTTACGTCGCTCCGAGATTGGGTGAGAAGAATTTACCGGATTTATTTTCATTTCTGAGAGGTACTCTCATTATATGAGAGCTCTAATTTCTTTTTAGAGTTAATAAAGATATCTGCGAGAACAGCGATTATTAAATCTATGTATTCCTGTCCTTTGTTTAGCCTCTCGCGATCATCTAATCCTGAAGGGAAACCCATATCAAGCATTCTTCTAAAAGAAAAAATCGCCTGATATAATTTATAGTTTATTATTTGCTTATTGATAAGTACTTCAATCTTGTCGTCAAATGTTCTATGTCGCTTGGGTAGTCGGTGATTCTCTATTATAATTGAGATTTGATTACCTAATTCAAAATATGCTGCAGCGAGAGCTGCACTTGGATTTTCTATATTTAATTGAGATAAATTACGATGAATAATATTTAATCGAGCTGATTCAATATCTGACAGTTCATAAGGAAATTCTTCCTTTGAATCTGTATTGTTTTTCTCTTCAGATTTATCTATTGGGGAATCATCTGGGATTGCACTAGCAATCTGTTCAATTTGAGCATTCCATGAAATCTGCCAATCCTTATATTTCAATATCATATTTGGTATAATGTTTAAGAGCGGTTTTCTGAATACTAGTAATAGAATCATTATGGTAGCTGGCCAAGTGAAGATTTTTAGCAGTTCGATTATGAAGGTAAGGTTATCCATTATTTATCCTAGGTATTTTGACATGATATTTCTGACGCCTGGTACCATTAATTTTACTTGATCCATTTCAACCTTTTCAAAATCTCCATGATCCGCGTTATTACGGATGTCTGCATAACCAATGATTAATTTATGATCGGTATCATTGATTACACCCTTTTTCTTGAGTGCTGTATTCAAGTTCCCAATTTTTGTTGTCTTTGCTACCTGGCCAATTTTCTCTTCATGAATTTTTCGAAGAGTATCTTCTAATACAGCACCTGCCAAAGATGCTGCTGGAATGTGATATCCAATCTCGAGTAAATATTCTCCCTGTTCAAGGAAATCTTCATGTACTTCAGCCCTGACAATCATAGGAAGATTATCTAACAAATTTTCCCTGTAATCATCAGCAGCAGCGCGAAATATATCAAGTGCTGACGAGAAAAATTCAGGATTATATCTAACGTTGCGCTTTTCTTCAGTAATAAACTTTGAATATTGAATATATTGGATACTCTGACTACCGCAACTCTGCTCTAAAAGATTTGACATTCTAGTCATTAGATACGAGTAATCATTAGTTCTTTCAGACAATGCTTGATTTGCTTTATCAATAAACTCATCATATTTCTGCAAGTATTCTTCACGTTTGTCTTTCATGTTCCGCCCTCTTGTTTGTGATTTGATAGGTTACGGATAGATTGGGGATTTAGTCAATAGTGATGAACAAAGAACCTTGGATTGATATTTGATTGTCAAAGAGCTTTTAGTTGTTGTAGTGGTCCTGTAGTTGTTGTTGGACCTGATTTAGGCGTTTTTCTGCTTTTTTTCTGTCTTCCGGGTTGGGTAGCGTGGTGGCTGTTTTCCAGTATTTTTTTGTAGCTTTTTCCAGGGCGTAACCAGTTTCATTGTGCAGTTGTTCCCTATCGATCGATTTTATATTGAATAGCATCAGTTTGATTAATTCCTGCCAGAAATATAGATTCCCGGGTCAAGCCCGAGAATGACAGCCCCTTTAAACAGATGAATCAATGTACTATTACTTTGGTACCCGTTATATGAGAATCAGAGCGCTGATAAATTCAGAAATTATTCATCATTTAACAGCCACGATTTACCATAGTCTTTATCCTCTACATCCATGATTTCAGCTGGAACAAGGAGAGGTTTGAATGTGTCAATCATTACCGCCAATTCGTTTGTGCTTTTTGCGCCAATCGACTGCTCCATCTTTCCCGGTTGAGGTCCATGCGGTAAACCAAAAGGATGATGGGTGAGTGAACCGTATTCGATTCCTTTTCTGCTCATAAACTCGTCATTAGCATAATAGAGAACTTCATCGGACATCACGTTAGAATGGTTGTATGGTGCCGGAATCGCATCAGGATGATAGTCGAACAGTCTTGGTACGAAAGCGCAAGTAACAAAACCCGCAGCAGCAAATGTCTGATGAACCGGTGGAGGCTGATGCACTCGTCCTGTAATCGGCTCAAAATCCTCGATGTTGAATATCCAGGGATAATAACACCCGTCCCATCCTACGACATCGAAGGGATGATGCGCCATCAGAACTTCATGCAAAAAATTGTCGCGCTTCACAACAACACGATATTCCCCGCGATCATCATTGGTCATCAACTCAGAAGGAATCCGAATATCTCTCTCGCAATACGGGCTATTCTCGAGGAACTGACCGTCTCCGTTCATATAACGGTCTGGAGGACGCAATAAATCGTTGCTTTCAACAATCAGGAACTGACAATACTCCTTAAGATTTAAACGGTATGTAATGCTTCGGTGTATTATGATATGATCTCCGGATCTGAAGGGGAGATTGCCATATTCTGATTCGAGTACTCCTGAACCTGAGGAAACGAAAATCATTTCGTCAGCCTGAGCATTACGGTAGAAGAAATCGTCAGATTTGTCAGTCTGGCAGAATGAGATCGACAGGTCACTGTTGAATAACACCGGGGATCTGGAAAGTGTCTGACTTTCAGAATCCGGCAGGGCTGCCAGTCGAAAATGCCTCATACGAAGAGAATCCGCAGGGTTACCTTGCAAACTCACCGGGCGGATTTTCTTGATGTCTATCACTTCGGTGGGTGGATATACACGATATAACAGCGACTGAGGTCCGCTGAATCCATAAGAGCCAACAAGGTGCTCCTGGTAAAATCCTTTGCCATTCTTTTGCTTAAAAACCGTATGTCGTTTATGGGGAATATCCCCCAATGAATGATAATATGGCATTTCTGCCTCCTGTATCCTGAATTATTAATCTCAGAGATCGAGATTGCCCCTGCGCTTTTGTTCGCGTTCAATCGACTCAAAAAGTGCCTTGAAATTTCCCTTGCCAAAACCCCGGCATCCTTTACGCTGAATGATTTCGTAAAACAACGTTGGACGATCTGCCACAGGTTTTGTGAATAACTGGAGGAGATAACCCCTGTCATCTCGGTCAACAAGAATGCCAAGTTTTCTCAGAACATCAATGTCTTCATCAATGGGCGCTACCCTGTCAAGAAGGCTGTCGTAGTACGTATCTGGGATTTCCAAAAACTCAACTCCCTGTTCACTTAACAACGATATTGTATCAACTATGTCTCCAGTCAAAAATGCAACATGCTGAACTCCGGCTCCTCCGTATGATTCAACATATTCCTGTATCTGGCTTTTCGAGCGCCCTTCTGCCGGTTCATTGATCGGAAACTTTATTGTCTCGTTTTGATCAGCCACCACGGTACTGCGCAGGGATGAAAATTCTGTAGAGATGTCTTTATCGTCAAAACTGGCGAATTTGTGAAAACCAAAAACCGACTTATACCAGTTGACCCAATAGTCCATTTTCCGGTCTTCGACATTTCCGACAATATGATCCGGGAAGAGAATACCGGTAGATTTACCTTTGATGGCAAAAGGTTCAAATCCTGGCAAAAATGTACCCGAAAAATTGCCTTTTTCAATGAAACTATGAACAGTATCGCCATAGGTACGGATAGCCGCTGATTTAATCTTTCCATTTTTGTCATTACCGGTAATTTTCGGCTCCCTGACATTCAAAGCGCCCCTCTCAATAGCATTCTTATAAGTTGTATCAGTGTTGTCCACTTCAAAAGCTATATCAAGTACAGAATCACCGTGGAGTTTTAAGAATTCTGAGTGCGGGTGTTCCGGGTTTAGCGGGGTTGATAGAATTATGTGCATATTTCCCTGTCGAAGCAGGTAGGAAGCCATGTCGCGATTGCCGGTCTCAGGACCTGCATAGGCTACCTGGTCAAAGCCAAAGCTGTTTCGGTAATAAAATGATGCCTGTTTGGCGTTACCAACCAGCAACTCAATATGATGAATTGATCGTATGGGTAATGGTGGAGCTTGCATTTATTCCTCTGCTAAGTTGAGTTTTGTTATTAACTTTAAGTTATCTTCAATTCTTCAAAATTTTTGTATTGTTCCAATGCTTCTGGATTAGCCAGGGCATCAAGGTTCATCACGGGCTTTCCATCAAGAATTCTTTTAACGGCTATTTCAGTGATTTTACCGTTTTTTGTCCGTGGGATGTCAGTAACATGTTTGATTATTTCGGGTACATGTCTTGGAGTCGTTTTTTCTTTGATTGCAGCTTTGATATAAACTTCAAGCTCATCGTCAAGCATAAAACCATTTTGCAGGACAAGAAACAAAATGACACGAACATCATCTTTCCAATTTTGACCGACACAAACCCCTTCAATAACCTCATCCATTGCCTCAACAACCCTGTAGATTTCTGCTGTCCCGATCCGTACTCCTCCCGGATTCAGAATAGCATCTGATCTTCCATGAATGATTACGCCACCATGCTCGGTAATCTCTGCATAATCTCCATGATGCCAGATATTTTCATAACGGCTGAAATAGGCTGAATGGTATTTGCTTCGATCAGTGTCATTCCAGAAATAGACAGGCATCGAGGGGAATGGTTTGGTACATACCAGTTCACCCTTAATTCCAGTCACCGGTCGCTTATTTTCATCGAATACCTGAACATCCATTCCGAGACCGCGTACCTGTAATTCTCCACTCCAAACCGGTCCGGTTGGATTTCCGAGCGCAAAGCAGGAGATGATATCTGTTCCTCCTGAGATAGATGACAGGCATACATCATGTTTCACATCCTCGTAAACAAATTCGAACATCTCCGGTGCAAGCGGTGAACCTGTCGAGAGAATTGTTCTTAGAGAAGAAAGATTTACAGTTTTTCTTGGCTTCAATCCGGATTTTTCAACTGTAGAAATAAATTTTGCACTCGTACCAAAAACAGTAATGCCTTCGCTTTCTATTAGGCGGAACAATGTATCAATCCGGGGCCATCCCGGTGATCCTTCATACAGAACTACACTTGCACCAACACCAAGGCTCGATACAAGCCAGTTCCACATCATCCAGCCGCAGGTAGTATAATAAAAAATGCAATCATCTCTTTTCAAATCAGTATGAAGTATCAGCTCCTTCATATGTTGAAGCAACGTGCCACCTGCACCGTGAACAATACTTTTCGGTACGCCTGTAGTACCGGATGAGTACATTATGTACAATGGATGATTAAACGGTAGCTGCTCGAACTGAATTTCATCTTGATAATTATCTTCGAGAATGTCATCCCAGTATGCGATATTTTCTATTTCATCCAATACCGGTTTTTCATTCCCGAACGAAACGATGATTGTCTTTTCAATTGATGGAATACGGGTAACAATTTCTTTGACATTAGGCAATAAATCGAATTGTTTCCCTCCATAGCTGTAACCATCGGTTGTCACTAATATCCTGGGATTAATCTGTCCAAACCTGTCAATGACGCTTCGAGCACCAAAATCTGGTGAGGTTGACGACCAGGCAGCACCGATACTTGTTGCAGCCAACATAGTCACAACCGTTTCACTGATGTTCGGTAAATAACCGGCAATCCTGTCGCCGGGTACAATTCCATACTTACGGAAAGCATGTGACAACCTGGCTACCTGGGAGTACAGATTCGCATATGTCAACGCAGTACGTCTTCCATTTTCATCCACCGAGATAAGAGCAGTTTTCTCGTCCCTGAAACGCAACAAATTCTCCGCGAAATTAAGGCGGGAACCTGGGAACCAGGTAACTTCCTCCATGCTGTCGAAATTTTTTACAATTTCTGTGGGTTCCTTCGAGGCTTTAATCCTTGTGAACTGCCAGACAGCTCTCCAGAATGTACCGGGATCTGAAACAGACCATGAGTGAAGATCAGCATAGGAATCGAACTGAAGATCAAAATTATTGTTCAGAAATCGAGAGAATGTTGTCAAATTTGCTTTCTCGATTCGTTCCCGGGATGGTCGCCATAGTGGTTTTTTCAAAGGAACGTCATTCATCTCGTCTAATCTTATTAGATTGTATGGTTTTCATTTTATTGATTATTAATTGTCTGCTATGTGGTAAATGTCTTACTTCGCTTTAAGTAGCTTCCCAGTTACTTCACCAAAACCGATTCGGTAATCCTCGCCCTGGCACCATCCTGTCATTGATACTTGGTCATTGTCCTGTATGAATTTTCTTGTCACACCATTTGGGAATGATAATGGTTCTGTTCCTTTCCAGGTAAGCTCCAGCATACATCCACGGCTGTTTTTATCCGGGCCGCTAATTGTTCCTGTTGCCAGCATATCACCAGGACGCAAGTTGCATCCGGTTATTGTATGATGAGCCAACTGTTGTGCGATATTCCAGTAAAGGTGACGCATATTCGACCGGGTAATGATCTGTGGAGACTTGATATCATCTCCCTGTATCGTTACTTCAAGATTTATATTGAATGCCCATTCTTTTTCTGTCTTCAGATAATCCAGGGGTTGCGGATCCTGTTTTTCTCCCTCTATCCGAAACTGCTCAAGTGCATCCAAAGTGACCACCCAGGGACTGATTGAAGTGGCAAAATTCTTTGCCAGGAAGGGTCCTAACGGTTGGTATTCCCATTTTTGTATATCCCTGGCGCTCCAATCGTTAACAAGCACCAGCCCGAAAATATGCTCATGAGCATTATCGATATTAACAGGTGTTCCAAGAGGATTGCCGGCTCCAATAATGGCACCCATTTCGAGTTCATAATCAACCATTCTGCTGGCGCCAAAAGATGGATTCTCCAGGCTGTCATCCTTTGTTTGACCCATTGGACGATGTATATCGGTGCCGCTGATTACAATCGAACTGCTTCTCCCGTGATACCCGATTGGCATATGAAGATAGTTTGGCATTAATGCATTCTCGGCGCCTCGGAACATGGTGCCTACATTTTGCGCGTGATATTTTGAGGCATAGAAATCGGTATAATCACCGATATCGACTGGCATACACATTTCTACTGCATCACGCTTAAAAAATGCTTCTTTCCTGAGGGATTCGTTATCACGTAAAATCGGTTCATCGAAACTAAGCAAATTGCTGATCGCTCTGCGGACTTTTGTCCAGACGTCAGATCCGAGCGACATAAATTCATTAAGGGTTGACCTGGAAAAGAGATTCTCACTTTTGAGTGGGATATCACTAAACAAGCCGTTTCGTTCCAGGACCGACAGGTCTAATACATAATCACCTATTGCAACCCCCACACGCTCCCTGGAATCTATAGAAGGTTTAAAAACACCATAAGGTAAATTCTGGATGGGAAAATGTGATTTGGGATCGACATTTATAAATGATTTTGATTTTTTACTGGTACTATTGACCATTATAATATCCTAAATATATAATTATATTAAACCGAGCGCGTCCAGATCAGTTTGAGGCACAGTGAAACTGCAGCTTCCAAAAGAGGCAAAAGCTGCTTCACGCCCTTTAATTATTTGATTGATACTTGCTTCATAATCATGCCATTTGAATGATGTGTCTTTGAAAATAAATGATGTTCCATCCACTTCAGCAAGAATATTGGTAATTTGCTCTTCATCCAAATTTTGAGTGTTTGCTAATATTATTGCAGCAATCAGGTTCAGGAACCCATGCATCATGCAGTTATTTTGTTTATTAAAATGACGAAGAGGATTATGCAACCCGGCTGTAGCTTTCATAGGCACGCTGAAATCCCGGCACATGCTGATAATTGTCCCAACCTGGTAAATTGGTGGAACTTCATCGACTGTTTCACCACCAAACCTAATTTTTAGACCGACCTTATTAAAATTATTCAATCGTGTTTTAAGCCTGAGAGATTCATTGAATTCTGCAATAGCAGGGATTAGTATATCTGCGGAGTCAATCCATAAATCGTTCAAGGTTAACTCATAAAAGACATTTACAGGCTTAGAAAAGGTGCCCGTTAATAATCCATCAACTGTCGAGAGTAATTGAAGAATTGATTTTTGGTCACTGCTCTCTAAAATAAATGGGGGGAAGTTGGTTTCGAACATGTCTATTGCAAATGAATTGCTCTCCTTACTTAAAAGGAAGCTGTTTGTAAATGTCATTGCTTTACGTTGATTGGCAAGAAACTCAGGTTTATTATCGCTGCGATGCGCAAGAACAGATAGAGGAACTGGCACTTCGGTTTTTCCGGATTTCCCGGCAAAATTTGCAAGCTCTCTTAACTTGGGGGCAGGGCAAATGAAATGTGACAGCAACCAGGAATCTTTGCCTTCCCGGTATTCAAGAAATTTGCTCCACGCCGTTTCCATATCATGGCTGGCAGGCGGAAATAGACCAGCATAATCAATCGTTTTTTCAAGTAATTTTCGTGAAGACTTCATCGTCAACCCCAAATGTTAGGCGTTCCTATCGCTAGTCAATTTAACGTCGGTCGTTTATAAACGCAAGGCATATATTTGAGAGAGAGTTCGATGGATTACTTAGAATATAAGTAAGATACAAAATTTTGATAGCAGGAGCTGGACGCTTGGATTTTTGCTCAAACAGGTCGTTACGGAAGCCATGCTTCAGCTTTCCCCATGCGAATTCATGTTTAGCATTTAAGAAAGAGTAGCTTTCGCATTCCAAAATTAGTTCTCAAATCATTTGAATCGAAGTACTAATTACTGATTCATTAATATCTTAATAATCTAAGTCTCCTTTCAGCATCGTTATTTTTTGAACTAATAATCTGCAAGCAATTTCCTGTAAAAACTAAGAGTTGATCAGCCAGCAAAGAAAGAACAAACCGCAGAGAACACAAAGTATGCACTAAGGTCACAAAGACAATCTCCGTGCTCTTTGCGAATTCTTTGAGTACTTTGTGGTTTTTCTTTTCAGCGTTAAAGAATCAGAGATCATTCAGGTAGATGCTTTATATTAACGAGGCAAAACTTTCAAGAAATAGATAAGAAAGAAAAAGCTGAAGCAAGCTTCAGCTTTTAAAATAATATTTTGAAGTTACATCTTCGATCTCTGATCAAAGATGTTTTTTCTTCAAACGTTATCTATTTATTGAATGTACAGGATGCACCGAACACATAGAAATTGTTTTTTACTTCAAGGTCCTTGTTAACAGGATTTCCCTGGTAATCAAACCCTTCATATTCATATTCGTAATTCATCCATCCATAATCGAAGAAAATATCTAGTTTGAACTGATCTGAGCCAAATCCTGCTCCCACAGTAAATCCGCTCTTTTTTAAGGGATCCTCATCGAGTAAATCTCCATTAGTTGCAGCAACACTCTCAGAATAATATCCGACACGGAATTTTGACGGTTGCCCGAATTCTGCGCCCAGCCTGATTGCGCTACCATTATCGATCTCCGCGTTTTCCTCGTCGTACTCTAGATCCTTCCATGATCGTGTCTGGTACTCTCCAACGATAAGTGTATTCTCATCTAATTGATAAGCAGCAGAAAAACCGGTAGTGGATGGAATCGTGATATCAATGTCACTGCCTTCATCGGAAGATGATGAATCAGCATCTTTGTAAGAGTATTCCAGATTGCTTACTTCCATTTCAAACCTATTGCGATACATGAACCCGACAGTAAACTGTTCGTTCACGATTGCTATGCCCCCAAGGTTAATGAATGTGGTTGAAAAATCAGCACTATATTCTTCCTCATAATCAAAATCTACTCCATCGCTAGTGCGAGATTCAACTTCCAGCACTTCCAAATATTTACTCATAATAGATTTATTAAATGAAAGCCCGAGGCTGTATTTCTCAGAAAAATGCACTCCGCCACCAACCGATATCACATTTATGCCGCCATTTATATCTTGATTAATTTCAATTTCAATGTCATCCCTGTCTATCTCAGCCAGGTAATTTGTTCCTAAATCGTTAATTGTGTTAAATCCAGCACCTAATCCGAGTAATATGTCGCTGCCGCTGAGTGCATAAGGCATTGCGATGGATAAATGAGTTAGTTTAGGATGCAATTTGTACTTTTCATCTACAGAAAAACCGGTAACCCAATCATTGTATTCATCTTCAGTTTTCCCCATCCACCCTCGACCACCAAGCTGAAAAGTTCTGTTCTGAATTAGAGCGAGGTGTGCGGGATTACTGAAAACAGAATTGCTGCTGTACGACGACAGTATCTCCGTTTTTCCCATAGAATACGCACGAGCATCATTGACATTTGGATCAATCATCTTGTACGACAATTGTGCAAACAAGCACACCGGAACTATGACAAGAACTACAACTGTGATAAATCTCATTCTAACTTCCTCCCTGAAAAAAGTTTGCGAAATTAAATCAAGAAATATTTGTTCCTTGGATTAATCAAGCCGAAATGTAACCAATGCAGTGCTTGGAAACAAGTTTCAAAACAAAGTAAAGCAGAATTATTTAGGGTCTCCTGAATAAATCAATTACCCTTATAAGGGGAGAGATTGAGCGTTGTTTTTCCTATCTTTTGTGCAAGGATACTGATTAAAACAGTCC
>Ga0075120_10000354_pt1 | contig 38357 bp, 35 predicted proteins | sample AntAceMetag02UKL_FD_69792 | JGI IMG/M metagenome (GOLD analysis project Ga0075120, IMG submission 69792) | Saline lake microbial communities from Ace Lake, Antarctica - Antarctic Ace Lake Metagenome 02UKL | ecosystem: Environmental > Aquatic > Non-marine Saline and Alkaline > Saline | place...
ATGGCTGCCTTCAGACCCTGCCGTTGCCAGCAACGCCCTTGCCAATCGGTTTTACTTCCCCCAGATCGGGGTGTATTAACAAAATCAGGCGTCCACTCCATGCTGGGCACACATAAAAAAACTCTTGGTCTCCAAGTTTTTCCAATTTCTTCGAAATAATACTTTACTCCAATATTATAAGCATCCTCATCAATTAAATATGTCATTCCATAACCAGCAGTTATATAAATCTTTTTATAAACTGCCACATCAAGATTTAAACCCTGATATCCATATGGGATACCCATTCCTAAACCTATTGATCCTATATCAGGATACTTAATAACTATAATTTGGACTATGTCTTCTTCTTCCAATGTAATTGTAAAACCATCTTTTGTGAGTACCGTAATAGTACCATCTTCTTTTTTATCAGTTATTTTACCCGTAATTACCTTCCCATTATTGAGAAGAAATTTATTCAACTCCGCAGATATCAAATCGCTGGTTGATATTAATAAAACAATACAAATAAAAATCAAGTATTTTAAAAAATTGATAAACCTCATTCTTTCTCGGTTTCTGACTGGATGGCCAGACTGCTTGCTGTCAGGTTTCACGCCATCCATTCTAAACCTCTTACTCTAACGTAAGACATTCTCTCCCCTTTTCAAAAGCCATAAGATTCATTGACTTGATAAAATCTGTTGGTGATACTGATAGCAGGGCTTTTTGCCAGACTGGTTCTGGGATCTGGTTGAAGGGTTCTATGGTGGAAAGTAATCCTATTACTACAACATTCGCAGTTCTGCCGAACTTGTCGCCGAGGTCGTAGGCTATTTGGTTGGCGTCTATTTTCAGGACATTGAAACCATCGAGGCTTTTTTCTATATCTTCGAGTGAGGGGTAATCTTCTTTTTTCACATTTACCGGGAGCGCGGTAAACTTGTTGATAATAATTGTTCCCCCGGGCTTCAGCATTTCAAGGAAACCGGGACGTATTGTTTCGCTTATCTCCATCGCGACCAGGGCATCAACGGACTCTGGAGCAAGAACAGGCGAATATACATCCCCGCAACTGAAGGTGGAAATTACCGCTCCACCAAGTTGAGCCATGCCGTGAGTTTCACCTTTCACAATGTGGGTGTGCTCATAGGGTGTTCTCAACGCCACTTCAGAAAGCACCTTGCCGAAAAACAGGTTTCCCTGTCCACCAATCCCACGAATGGCTACTCGTAATGATTCAGGCAGGACATTTTCGTCTATTTGAACGTCTTCTATGGTTTCAATCTTTTTCAATTCAGGCATTTCACCCTTAATTTTGTCCTTCTCCTCAATGAAAACAATCGCATCAAGGGGGCAACGCTGCAAACATATCGGTTCACCGGTACCACAATTGGTGCAGAGGCTGGTGAAATGAGGGGTTTTATCGGCATCGGTTTCGATCCCGGGACACATATCGCAGAGGTCGCAGTTCTTGCATTTATCATAATCGATTTCCAGCGTCCTGACCAACTGTTCGCTCTCCAGCTCATGTACGCATTCACCTTCGAGAATCATGGTAGTAAACACACCTTCATCCGCGAGATCGAGTGATTTTTTTAACTCTTTTTCAACTGCAATAAGATCGAATGCGTCGAGGACAACAGTCCTGCCGCCCTCAGCCTCAACCGCCCGGCTCAAACTGAATTTGTGAGGCTGCCCTTCCAGATTTTTTTTCGAGCTTGGCGCGGGCTGCCCACCTGTCATCGCCGTGGTATGATTATCAAGGATCACCTTCACACCCGGCACATTTCTGAATATTGCATTCCGGGTTGAATCCATCCCCGAATGGCATTCGGTGGAGTCACCAATCACACTGATAAGCTGGTTAGCCATTTCCGGACGTGATAATACCATTCCCTGCCTGATGGAATCTGACGCACCCATGCATGAGCAGGTATCGAGAGCATCGAAGAAATAGAGGAGTGTTGAACAACCGATATCACCGAATGATGCATACAGTTTTTTTCTTCTTTTCAACTTGGCTACAGCCAGTGTAAAGCCTTTATAACTGCATCCGGGACAAATCGATGGAGGTCTGGGAAGAGGTGGAACTGCCTGCACCCTTTTTTCGTCAAGGTGACTGATTTGATCATGCTCTGCCAGATATTCCAATACATCTTCCGGAGTCCAGTTGGTTATTACGCTGAGATCATCTTTTCCTGTCGCCTCTATACCCAGTAACCGGATTCTTTCTTCCAGGTATCTATAACCATCCTCAATTACAAATATTCTGCCCTTAATTTTCTCTGCAAATTCCCTTACACTTTTTTCCGGTAAAGGATAAGTTAATGCAAGCGAAAGTATTGATGGATCAGCATTGACTATGTTTAACGCTTCACGCACAACAATTTCCGCCTCACCATTAACGATTATCCCCCAGTCATCTTTGCCATAAGTTGCATCAGTTAAACCGGCAGTTTCAGACCATTTCTTGATATTGGGAATTCTTTCCAGTGTAACTTTATTGTAATTTGCCCTGGCGATAACCGGAAGGTTCATCAAGTTATGTAAATTATCACGGAGTTCTTTTCGTTTTACAGTTCTTGGTTTCTTTGTGGTAATTAACGCCTCGGAGTGAGCAAGAATTCCTGAAACAAGGACAACAACCGGTGTGTGAAACTTCCTGCTCATATCGGCGGCAACCCGGGGAATTTCATACAATTCCTGGTGGTTGCGAGGTTCCAGGACAGGCAGGCGTGTGGAATCAAAGAAATATCTCGCATCAATCACATGCTGGGTGCTTGATGGGACATAATCGGTAACGGCTAATATTACCAGAGCACCCGGTGTATCAGGGAAAAATGCGGTCGTGGTGATAGCGTCAGCAGCGTGGAAAACACCGGGAATCTTCATCGTTACAAGGGTATCATCACCTGCGGATGCATGTCCCAGCCCGGTTGAAACTGCAACAGCCTCATTAACCGACCATCCTACTTTTATCCTGTCCTGGGCATAAGCCAGTGACTTGTCGATAACTTCCGTACTGGGCGTTCCGGGATACCCGGTCGCTGCATGATAACCGGCATGGATCACGCCAAGGGCAAAACAGGTATTTCCCTGCAAAATGAATTTGCTGTCTGCCGGGGCGTCAATAATTTCTTTGAATTTTGCCAATTGATTCCTCACTTAAAGTGGTTTTGAAATGATAAGGCTAATAAGATAAGTAATTTCCCGGTAGCTTTGCGCCTTTGTGTGATACAATTGGAGCGTTCTGAGGGGTAATCTTTTGCTTCTTCAAGAAACGAATAATAGAAGTAACTTCCTTTCACTGAACTATCCCTGGTAACATTATTCACAACAATTATTGTGTCTTCCAAACGTTTATACAAGATATCATAATATCATATTTTTCACATATCGCTTTTCTGCTGACGCTTCCATCGCGATTGACATCAATTCATCTTTCTTATACAGCCACAATTCAAGATTATGCTTACTATTATTTTCGATGAAAATGACCCTCCTTACAAATACTGACTTGAAATCACCTGTGTAATGGTGTAAACTTCATTCAGAATTAATTTGCCAAGCCAAATATTTTATTTGAGAGTAAATATATGTCGCCAGCCTCGTTTCCTGATTTTGTGAAGAAGAACTATGAAATTCGCGAGTGGAAGCATGCGTCAGCTATACTTGAAAAAGACTTCACGGATGAATGGACTGACATTCTTGACGTACTTACAAAATTCAGGTTACGAAAAAGTTGGCTTGTCGTAGGTGGTGGTGGCAAGTCCAAGATATCAAGTGCAATTGATAAAGCGTTGTATGCAAAGAACTGGAAAGAGAAAAGTTTTTTCACTTCCATCTCGATTGATGAGGAGCGACATGATACTCCAACACACAAAATCGACTGCTACAAAAATAGAATAGCTTTGGAGATTGAGTGGAACAACAAAGATCCATTTTTCGACAGGGATCTGAATAATTTTAGATTGTTATTTGATTTAAGAGCTATCAGTGTTGGTGTAATTGTCACAAGATCTGATGAACTTCAAGATATCTTTGACAACCTCGGACGTGGCAAATCGTTTGGCTCATCAACTACACATATGAGTAAATTAATTCCCAGAATAGAAGGTGGCGGTGGTGGTGGGTGCCCAATTTTGGTAATTGGGATAACGACTAAACTTTATAAAGAAGATTAATGTGTCTGAGATAATTACAGCGGCAGAAGATTTCAAACAAAATGTGAGCGATAAATTCGGTACAATATTGGCGGATCCTCCCTGGCAATTTGCAAACCGCACAGGAAAAATGGCTCCGGAACATAAGCGATTGTCCCGTTACACAACTTTGAAATTGAAAAATATTATTAACATCCCAGTTGAAAATGTAGCAAAAGAAAAAAGTCACCTGTATTTGTGGGTTCCGAATGCGTTGCTTGCTGAGGGCATGGAAGTACTAAGACAGTGGGGATTTACGTATAAATCAAATTTGATATGGCATAAAGTAAGAAAAGATGGAGGACCAGATGGACGTGGTGTCGGGTTTTATTTCAGGAATACCACCGAGATGATTCTATTTGGCGTAAGAGGAAAGCTCCGAACGCTTGCGCCCGGACGTAGTCAGGTCAATATAATCAGAACTCAAAAACGTGAACATTCGCGTAAACCTGACGAACTTTACGAAATTATTGAAGAATGCAGTCCTGGTCCTTACTTAGAACTGTTTGCGCGGGGTCAAAGAGAAGGTTGGAGTCAATGGGGTAACGAAGTTGAGAATTATAAACCCGATTGGCCTACTTATACCAATCATTCCCAAGCAGAAAAATCAGAACAAGCACCTCTGTTCACGAGCTGATAGGAATATATCATATAATATCGTCATCTTTCAGTTTTTGAATATCATCAACTCCGAATCCAATTTCTTTCATAATTACGTCATTATGTTCGCCGAGTCCCGGGGCGCATTTCATCATATTATTGTTTTCATTAAGGAAATCCGTATCAGATGGAACCGGGAATAATGAAACTTCTTTCCCTGAGGGTAATTGGGTTCTAAGCATATTCTTTTTGATAAAATCAAGTTCCGCGACATCCTGCACAGAATTTACGGGCGAGGCTGCCAGGTTATTTTCACTGCAGATTTTCATGAATTCGTCAGTGGTGTAATTTTCCAGACCTGTACGTATATCGGCATAGATCGTGTTTTTATCTTCCAGCCGTCCCTGGTTGGTTATCCTGTCGGATTTCTCGCAATGCTCAAAACCTTTTATCTTTGTCAGTTTATCCCACTGAAAGTCATTCCCGATAGCGAGATAAACATACCCGTCTTTAGTAGGATAACAATTACATGGGATAAAACTACGATGCTCATTGCCGCTTCGTGTGAATAAGTCGGATTTGTCTTCAACAAATTCCAGTTGTGGCAGAGCAGTAATAAGCCATGATGCGGCGCATTGCACCATTGAAATAAATATCTCTTTCCCACCCGGCTGCTTGCCGTTGATTGCGTTCTCCTGTTGTTCCAGGAGTGCCAGTAAAACCTGGGCAAATGCCTCATCTCCCGCTTTCAAATCTATGATAGGAAGTCCACAGAGCATCGGGTCGCGATCGGGGTCGCCCGTAAGAAACATATATCCTGTAAATGCCTGCAGAGCCGGATCATACCCGGCGAATCCCGGATAGTCTGGTCCCAGGGCTGAAATACCGCACCAAATCAGGTCGGGATTAGATTCCTTGAGTGTTTCATAGTCAATCCCGAGCTGTTTGTAACGTTTCGGCAAAGTGTTGCAAAGAAAAAGATCAACATTCAAATCTTTGATCAGTTTTTTTAATAAATCCTGCCCTTCCTGTTTTTTCAGGTTCAGGGTTATGGCTTCCTTGCCGATATTCGGTGCAACATAGTATGCATGCCTGTCATCAGCGCCCGTATCCTCGCCGATATAACGGTTCGGGTCACCTCCTCTGCCTGTTTTTGGATTCGGAGGGGATTCAATTCGGATAACACGCCAGCCTAATTGGGCGAAACGCTGAGTTGTATAAGGCAGCGTTAAAGCCTGCTCAAGTGATAGAATTGTTTTTTTCATGTATTTTTATTTTATGCCATTTCTCCGACTGTGAACAGCATTTCTCCCGTGTTTGTAACAACCTTAGATGCGTCAAGGATCTCAATACGTACGATTGAACCATCATAACCAAAATCTATTATCGTGCCTGGTCGAACCTCGTCGCTTTCTTTGATTCGGTCTTCACGCAGTGAGATAACCAGAGCATCCGCTTCAGGATTGTAAGCTACTTTCATTTTGACAAACCTTTCGTATAACGATCGATTCTGGAGGTTTTATAAACTGTGACTACAAATAATTCAACATCTATCTCTTCTATGATTGCACGTATAAGCATCGTTTGTTGAAGAATATTATCAAAGTAGGTTCGCATTAATATGCGTCGATTCATCTTGCCTTGCAAGTCCCACATGGGATTGCAAATTGTAAGTTCCACTTCCTCGCGATCTATTTCGCGTGCAATAAGGTTTTCTTCAGCGTGCTCCAACCAGTGAATTGTTTTCATTAAGGGACTTTCCTATAAACACAACAAACGATTGCTCAAGCAAAAACGTAAATCGTGCTATGTCGAAAATAAAGCAAATTCTGATAGGTTTGCACCGAACCCGGGAAGAATGTAGCTTTATTATAACTGGTAAGCGCCGTCAATAATTTCAGTTAAAATTCCATGCGTAGCACGAGGATGAATGAAAGCAAAATTCCTGTCGTGCTCGGCGAAATACCTGGGCTTTTGATCGATTAGTGTAACGTTATTTTTCTTTAATTTTTCCAGTGACTTTTCGCAGTTGTCAACATTATAGCTGATCAACATAACACCTTCGCCAGATCTTTCGACAAATTTCGCAACCTGCCCTGTACCATCAAGGTCTTCCATCACTTCGATTGCGGTTGGTCCTACCATGAACCCGGTCACCCTGATCTTTTCAGGCTCATCGTCATAACGGTAGGCTACATCCCAACCGAATGCGTCTATATAATCTTGTTCTGCTTGTTTAACGTCTTTTACCGCAATGCAGATATGGTCAACAAAATTTGTGTTTATTTTTTCTGGCATCATTGTTCTCCTTTTTGACAGGATTTACATGATTAACATGATAATTTGACTAAAAACAGTACTTCTTTGCGACTTTGCGTCTTTGCGCGAAAAAAACAGCACATTTGATCAATCTTCGCGCAAAGACGCTAAGAAATAACACATTTAATACTTCGAAATAAAAGGAATCTGTTCTGTTACCGGCGCTCCAGGGGGAAGTCTGAAATGAATAGCTCCCTCTACCGGACATGCTTCGAAACATTCTCCGCATTGCAGGCATAGATCTAAAATTATCACTGCTTTCTCCAGGTGAAAGCCAATAATTTCCGGCGGACATGCTTTGGCGCATGCTTTACAGCCGTTGCACCTGAACGCATCAATCCATGGATACAGACCCATATAACTGGAACCGGAATGAGGGTAACCGCTGATTTTCGTACCCGGTAACTGTGGTTGAGCGCTTGAAATTTCAGATAATATCATTGTGTATCCTCTCTATCTGTTGTCTGTCAGTTCCCCGCTTCGCTAAGAACTGACAGAACTTTTCTTAGAATTTGTTTTACTTATGAAACCGGCTATTGTGCTGTTAGCCGAAATCAATGTGCTATTAGTCGATTATGACCTCGTGCTGTCAGTCGCCCCCGGCTGACAGAAGTACGCTTAAAACCTCATACCCAGACGATACCCATCCTGGATTGCGTCAATTCCACGCCTGACGGATAGACTATCACCAATTTTTGATACGTCACCTTTGTACGACCCAAACGAAAGATCTTTATTCGGTACAAGGGTCGCCAGGATAATTGTATCTGCTGGTACGACCTGATCGGTAAATTTCTCTTTTGTTTTGGTTTTTCTGTCAAAAATTGACCAACTTGCCGTAATACTATCATCTGTAATCTTTTTGACAATACCATTGGTCAACTGCTGTACATTAGCGCTCTTCAATCTCAACCTGTAACGCCAGATATATGATGGATTCACGTCAAGCCCGAATCGTGATTCAGGCCCAATCATTGAAAGAGTATAGTCCTCAACACCATCTTTCTCCATTTTCCCTATCACATAAAGAGCGAGAGAAATGGCGCCGCCGGAACCACCCATTATGACAACGTTTTTTCCTAATTTGGCTTGTCCGGTAAAAACATCGGACATTTTCACCACATGCGGTTTATCGATTCCGGGGATATCGGGAACCTCAGGCGCCGCACCTGTAGCGATAACCAGTGAATCCGGTTTTTCAGCATCAAGAAGTTCCTTGGTTACAGGTGTATTAAGCACGAATTTCGCACCGTGTTTATCACATTGAGCCTTGATATAATCCACCCAACGCATCAGCTCTTCATCATCCCAGTAATTATCGGAATCTTCACCCCAGGGATTTCTTGATGCAAAATACCATTGCCCGCCGATATGATCGGATTTTTCATATACAGTAACGTCATGCCCTTTTTCAGCAGCTATTGCTGCAGCCTGGAGCCCGGCAAGCCCCGCTCCTGCAATGAAAATTTTCCTCTTAATCTCAGTTTTCGGGAATCCGTAATAACCCCATTCACGTTCACCTTCATGGCTGCATGAGGGGCGAACAGTACATGTCACTGGAGCATCACGAAATAACCTCGCCAGGCAGACCTGGCAAGCAATACAGGGAATAATATCTTCCTGACGATCCCACATGATCTTGTTGGGTAACGCAGGATCTGCGATCTGGGGACGGCACATCTCCCAGATATCCAGTTTACCTTCGGCTATTGCCTTCTCAGGCAGTTCAGGGGTGAATAAGCGGTATGCCATCATTACCGGAATGTTCAATGCTTTCTTGGTACGTTCAGCGACATAGAGCCATTTGCCCATAGGAATATCACGTGAAATAACCGAGCCTAACGATTCCTGCCAGCCGACAGTTACACTTAAATAATCACAACCCGCAGTCTCTGCGATCTTGATCGATTCCAGGCTTTCCGTTTCTTTGTTACCACCACGATCATCAAGCATTTCCCAACCACAAAGACGGATCCCGATAGCGACGGAATCATCGCATGCTTCACGGATTCCCTCAACAATCTTACGCATGAATGTGCTGCGGTCGAAGATATCTCCGCCGTATTCATCTGTTCGCTTGTTGGTATAGCTGGATACATAATTGGAAATCAGGTAGCCGACAATACCGGAAACTTCGATTATCTCATAACCAGCTTCAACAGCCCTGATTGCGCCGTCAATATGCTCCTGGATACATATTTCGATATCTTCAACAGTCATTTCACGCTGGGGACGGAACCTACGAAGTCTTTGAGGAACCGCCGAAGGACCAACTGTGTACTTGAGGTTGATACCGCCTACACGCCCACAATGCATTAACTGGAGGCAAGCACGTGCGTCATTCTGATGGATAATATCAGCCATTCTCTTCAAGCCGGGGATGTACTTATCATCCCAAATCCCCATCATCCCGGCATAACCCTGACCCTCTCCCTTTGGGTCAGTATATGCGCCCTGGGTGGTTACAATGCCTGATCCACCACGGGCATGCGCATCGATGTATGCAAGTTCTTTCTCTGAAACAAAACCGTCACTGTAGTTGTAGTTCGTTTCCGTAGAGGCATATTTAATCCTGTTCTTTGCCCACACATTCCCGATCTTCACCGGGCTGAATATATGCGGATACTTTTTTTCTCCTGGTAGCATGTTAATCCTTCGGTACAATGTTTATGTGAAATTATTCTAATCTTTAGAGTATCAGAGTTTAAGATTAAGCAATAATCCGTTGATATTCATCATGGCTGCCAATCCAAACCCATATAAAATCTCTATCATCTGCTACAGCAAGCGCCCTGATTTCGCTTCCCACTCTGACAGACCAAAACGAGCCTACTTTCTTAAAATGCAAAGATGGATGTTCAGAGTTTTCTTTTAACAGATTGAAATTTTTCTCAGCAACTTTTCTAATTGATGGCGAAAGTTTGTCATAGTGTTTTCGAAAACTTCTTGATTTCTTATGCAATTAAAGATCCTCAAGGTTTCCGTTATGTTTGTCACTCTTTGCTTCCTGAATTAGGAAGTCTAATTTGCCAACCTCTGAGTCTGCTTCAATCTCTTCATCCCAAATTTGCCATTCTTGTTCTGAAATCCATCGTCTCAGTTGAATAAGCTCATCCTTGGGAAGTTTTCCTATCGAAGCTTTTATTTCGTCTATTTTTAGCATTTATATGTCCTCATATTTCTCACTTCGCTACAAAATTTCTGACTCAAGCTAATATTTCCTGCATAATTTCAGATGCATAAGCTGGCTGACTGGAGCCTTCCCGGAACTCTTGTTGAGCATCTTGAATTTCTGTAGCCAGATTCTCTCGTTTTCGCTCAATAAGAAGTTGATTCAGAACTTCTTTCAATTTTGATTTCAGCAACATAATGCCCCTCATGTTCATATTTTGTCTCAGTCTTTTTTTCATTTCTTTCTTCTAATCTGACAAGTGTGGAAACAGTTTTTATTCACAGGATTTAAGGATATTAATGATACTCAGGATTTTCCTTAGCGCCTTTTGCGCGAAAAATATCTAATATAGATTGGTTCCTGGTATTATCCGTCAACAATTTGCGTGTTAAGTGATTTTCTCGAAAATCGAATATGCTTTTAGAGATAACACGGCAGAAATTTCGTAAAGCATATTGTAAAGCACTTCTACTTTTTCACAGCATCGAGAAACTCATCAACTGTCAAACCGGCGGCACGGATTAAGCTGCGTAAAGTTCCTTTTGCCACTTCCTTATGATTCGGAATAGAGAGTGTGGCAATGTGCTTTTCTTTTGTCATCACAATATGGCTCCCTCTTTGACGAGCTACTTCCCATCCAAAGGAACCGAAAATTTTGACAACCTGTCGTCCACTGAGAATCGGAAGATTCGACATTATGCCATTACTTCTATTTGTTGTGTCTCTATTGTCAGGGGCATTCCCTTCTCTGCACGCACTTCCAGGCAGAGCTGAATCGCCTCTTTTACATTTTCGAGTGCTTCATCCTTGTTCTGCCCCTGGCTCACGCATCCCGGGATAGATGGACACTCTGCCACCCAGACTCCGTCCTCATCTCGATCAAGTGTAATAATGAATCTCATTCTGTTCTCCTTTAAGAAATTTTGAGTTTTATATCACTCTACCCATTCATTTTGATCGTGATGTTGTTTGTACAATTTTTATTTAATTGTTAATTATGCTGTTTATTATATCAATATACTTATCGAGAGGTGTATCAACCAATTTTAATTCACAGGATATAAGGATATTAAGGATTCACAGGATTTACCTTAGCGCCTTGTGTCTTTGCGCGAGATACAATCTTAATCATTCATAATTTGACACTCAAAATTCAAAATTGATTTTAGAAGTAAATCGGTTCTTGGTATTCTCCATAAACATCTTTTAACGTCTGTGTAATTTCTCCAACCGTAGCATACACTTTTACAGCATCGATTATCGATGGCATTAAATTCAAATTATTCTCAGCGTCAGTTTTTATTTGAGCAAGACATTTTTCAACTTCGGTTGAATCTCGTTTTGTTTTAACTTTATCCAGGTTTTCAAGTTGTTTCCGGGCGTTTTCTTTATTGTAGGGGTGAAACTCTACAGTTCTGGTTTCTTCTTCCTTCCGGAAAATATTAACCCCGACTTTTGGTACATCACCTTGCTGGATCGCTGATTCACGTTTGTATGCCTGCCGTGAAATCTTTTCCTGGATCTTTCCGGATGCTATTGCTTCTACAATACCGCCGTCCTCGTCAACTTCCTCCATTTGTTTGATAATAGCATCTTCAAGCTGGTTGGACAATGTCTCTATATAATACGATCCTCCCAATGGGTCAACCGTATCGCAAATCCCCATCTCGTGGATCATTATCTGCATTGTCCTGAGTGAAATCTCTGCCGCTTTCTCAGTTGGGATGGTGAATGCTTCATCATAGGAACAAAGCGCCATAGTCTGGGTACCGGATAAAGCGCTGATCAGGGCGTAATATGCGCTCCTGATAATATTGTTTTCAGGCTGTTCTTTAGTCAATCCACCGCCGCCACCACCTGCAATCATCCTTAGCCATGACGATTTATCACTCTTGGCTCCATACTGTTCCCGGACAATTTTCGCCCACAAACGCCTGCCGCCACGGAACTTGGCAATCTGTTCAAAGAAATTACCGTAAATATCAAAATTGAAAGAGAGTCTTGATGCAAAATCATCAATATCTATACCGCGTTTTAATGTCTCATCGGTGTAAGCTTTTGCAATACAGAACGCATACGTCATCTCCTGAACCGGATTCGCACCTGATTCGCGGATATGATATCCGCATACGCTCACTGCGCTGTATTTGGGAACCTCCTTAGCACAGTACTCGATAATATCTACGACCATTTTCACCGACGGAGCAACAGGAAAAATCCATGTTCCCCTGCCGATGAACTCTTTCAATATATCGTTCTGGGCAGTCCCTCGTAGATTCTTGATATCAAAACCATATTTCTGAGCCATTGCCAGATACATGGCAACCAGGATTATTGCTGATCCATTGATCGTCAATGACACAGTGATCTTATCCAGATCGATATCTTTGAACACTTCCTCGAAATCAGCCAGGGTATCAACAGACATCCCTACACGTCCAACTTCACTGGTAGCCATCGGATTATCCGAATCAAGACCGGTTTGAGTTGGCAGGTCAAATGCTACATTCAATCCGGTCTGACCGTTTTCGATCAGGTATAAAAATCGTTCGTGAGTTTCCGAGGGAGTACCGAATCCGGCATATTGACGCATGGTAAACGGACGTTTGCGGTACATCAAATCGTGAATTCCGCGTGTAAATGGGTACTGCCCTGGGGCGCCAATATTTTCCAGTGAACCGGTACGCTCGATATCATCACTGGTGTACAATGGATCAACTTCTATTCCGGATTCAAGTATTACTTTGGGTATGTCTTTTTGACTTTTCATCTTCTTGTCTATCTTCTTTTCGGATAAGTTTCAATTTAAGAATTATGAATTAGAAATTAGAAATTACACTATTCACTAAGGTTAATCTAATGATTATTCTTTGCGTTCTTTGCCCCTTCGCGTCTTCGCGTGAGACAAACAATGTTATTCCTCCAACTTGTAACAGAATTCAACCACTTCTTCGATTGTTGTGCCTGTTGGGAACGCTTGTAGTGCGCCTGCATCTTCTATCGCTTCAACATCGTCATCGGGAATATTTCCTCCAACGATCCAGGGGATGGAAAGCTTCGCCCTCTTCATCTCCTCGTTCATTTGTTCACATAATTCAAGATGAGTGCCTGACAAAATAGAAAGCCCGATCACTTCAACTTTTTTCTCGACAGCTAACCGCACAATCTCTTCTATCGATTTTCTCAGCCCGGTATAAGACACCTCAAAACCAGCGTCAACCATAGCATGTCCCAGCACTTTGACACCGACATCATGCCCGTCGAGACCAGGTTTGGCAAGTAATATTTTTAACGGTTGTGGTTCCATGTTTTTATCTTTTCGTTAAAAGTCTGTTTCACGCAAAGCTGCAAAGGAGCAAAGTTCGCAAAGAAAATAATCGTTGTGTCAGGTCTTGAACGAAGAGGTGACCTGACACAGGCTTCGCTGTCTATCACCAGTCAGTCCTCACCGGCAGTGGTCCCTTCCTGTCACAATAATAATCACCAGCACTTGACCAGCGCCAATTCTCAGGTAATTCAGCCAACCCCGCCTTCACAGGATTGTTATGAATATAGTTCAATTTAACCTTAAGAATCTTGATTGACCAGATAGCAACTCTATCAAAACGATCCTGCCAGATCTTACCATCTATTTGTAAGTGCTTCAAGGATTGCTGCGCCGTAAATTTCTTGAAATCACGCATGAAATTCGACAGTAATTTTCCCTCAATAAGAATTAACAGATGAATATGTGATGGCATGAAGACATAACCAATGATATCTGAATTTGTTTTCTCCAAACAAAATTTCAAGCTTTCTGCAAGTTTTTCTTTAACGCCAGGATTATTACAAAGCTTTCTATGCTCGTAAAAACTTGTCGTGACAAAAAAACAGGAACAGTCTTCTTGTCCAAGCAGCCTCAATCCCATTTCACCCACCGTCAGGTCACCTCTTCGTTCAAGACCTGACGGAACGTTTGCCTCTTCATTCCTGGCATGATCGGAAATACTATATTTCATTTTCTTCTATGAACTTTTTCAGTTCTATCAAATGATTGGAATACCACTTCTGAATTTCGGCAATCTGATTTTCTTTGAAGCCAATGAAGTCTCGCATAGATATATGAACCAATACCATCCAATCCCAATCAAGGGTTTCAAGGTATTTCCATGATTTATATTGAGCTGTAAATTCTTTACAGAATTCGAGAAGTTTCTTCCGTATTTCTTTACTTGGATTGCTGGATAAATATATGACTAATTCAGGATAATCTGGATCACCAAATTCTGTGATCTCAGACCAAAAATCTTCAGAATCCAGATAGACGCCGATATTCAGTTCAATCGAACCATTGAGAATAGTTTTATAGCGAATCCAATTTGAATTATTTTGGAAATTCACTATTTGATTTTTTCCGCCTTGAATAGAATTGAACTCTTCCCGTGCTTCACCATCAATACATTCATCCAGTATCTGTAGCAATTTTGGTATTTTACAGAATTCTGCCATCTCAAAAGCTGAATACTTTGCGGGTCGCGTCATTCCTAATTCCTCCATGTAGTTAAGGAAATCATCAAACATTTTTATGCTGGTGTCAATAACTAAATCATTATCTTTGCAATCCATCATGAATGGATAAATATTGCGCCAGGTCTGCTCATGATATTTAACCTCTGACCGCTTCACTTTTTCCATACTTGTTTCAATTTCTGAATATTTTGTGATACACTCCAACAAACCCACTTTAAATTCTTTGTTATTTAAATCAATCGAAAGAGTTTCATAATAATCTGCCAACTGATCTGTTCCTTCCCTAGCATTAAGCTTATGTTCACATATTATGAAGTACTTTTCACTATTTTTATCTTCAAATTCAATCATCACATCAGGTCGCTTTCCACCAAACTTGTATTGAGTAGCTATATTTGGTGGCTGTTCTGCAAATTCAATAGAATCATTTGGCAAAAGATGCTTTATATATGCTTTCAGTACTTTCGGGTTCTTTTCAAGAATATAACAGAAAGCCTCAGTGAAGAAATCCTCTTTTGAATCCCTTTCTGGTCGTGGTCGGTAAGATTGTAGCCTGCTGAATAGACTTTCCATTAAAGATATAACCTCGAATCTTCATTGTAGTACAGTTCACCGTCAGGTCACCTCTTCGTTCAAGACCTGACGTAACGTGTTGTCTGTTCTCTCGCGCACAGTCGCAAAAAAAATCCTGTTTATCCTTAATATCCTTACATCCTGTGAATTTGTTTACAATCCCAGCTCTCTCGCAATATTTATCTTGAGAATTTCATTTGTCCCACCACCGATCAGGGTAAATCGTGCATCACGCCAGTATCTTTGCACAGGGTATTCCATAGCATACCCGTAAGAAGCGAGGATACGTGACGCTTCATCGCAGATTGAATTGGCAGCTTCGGAAGCGTACAGTTTTACCATCGCCGCTTCTTTCTGACGGGGCAGGTCGTTATCACACAGCCAGGCAGTATAAAACAGCAGGTGTTTTGCAGTTTCAAGCTGAACCGCCATATCCGCCGCTTTCATCTTGATTGCCTGGAATTTACCTATAGGTTTGCCGAATTGCACCCTGGTTTTAGCGTATTCTATAGCGTCTTCATATGCTGCGGTCGCCACACCAATCGCAAGGGCGGCGGTCATAACCCGTATTTCAGCTAAAATTTCGATCAAACCCTTTGTACCTTCCCCGATACCACCGAGAAGATAGTTTAAAGGCAGTTCAACCTCATCGAAGGCGACTTCGCTGGTGATAGAGCCACGCACACCGAGCTTGTCTATACTTTTTCCTACATGCACACCCTTGGAATCCGCTGGAACGAGGAAAATGGATAATTTGTCATGGTTGTCTGTCCTGGAAAAAACAGTAAAAAAATCCGCATATGGCGCCGATGTAACCCATGTCTTCTGCCCACTTAAAACATAACGGTCATCATAAACCTTTGTCATGGTCTTGAGCGCCATCAAATCACTTCCAGCATCCGGTTCGGTCATACAAATTCCGCCGATTTTCTTGCCCTCCAACGCCGGGGTGAAATATTTATCCCTGATCTCTTCATCCCCGTCACGGTGAAGAAAATATATTCCCATCAGCGATTGCATCATACATGGTGCAGCTAATGACATGGAACCCCGCGCCAGTTCGATCATTGCCAGGCAGTAAGAAATAATACCAGCATCGCTGCCGCCGGCATCTTCAGGATATCTCATCCCGAAGAATCCCAGTTTCCCCACTTCCTTGAGCAGTTGTAGAGGGTATTCCTTCTTTTCATCAATTTCAGCAGCAACAGGTTTAACCTTTTCATTAACAAACTTCCTGAAAGTCTGCTGGATCTCTTTCTGTATGTCGTTTAATTCAAAATCCATAATATTTCCAATAAAAGTAATCAATCAATAACTAATCAACCTTTTTATAATCAGCTTTTATAACCTACCAGTATATGATCTACCAGCTTATGACCTGCCAGAGCTTATGACCTGCCAGTATATAACCAACCTGCTTTAGCAGGTTCCTCTTCGCACCCGGCTTCAGCCGGGGTGTGAGGGATATAAAAGCTCAAGAGCGCGCTTTAGCGTGGCTTGATCACAAAACTCACTCAAATCTAGTGAATTCTTCCAAGAGCTTTTTAACTGTTCCTTTGCTATGGTGCTCTTTTTGATTTTCAACATATTGCCGAACAGAAGACAGGTTTTTGGTGTCAAAACTCACAATACCATATCCTCTTTGCCATTTCAGGGAGTTCTTGCCATGCAAAGTATTCATCTCAAAAGAGCTGCTACCCTTCAATTTGCCAATAAACTCGCTAAGATTTACAAAGGGCTCCATCTGAAATATAAGATGAACATGTGTCTCGCTTCCTCCAATTGCTTTCAAATGCTATGTGTTTTTCTGCATTAAAATAACAGATCTATCACTTCTCTGTGACAAATCAGGCTTTCATTTGACGTTATTATTTGCGTAAAAGCTCAACAAATCTTTCCACTGTTATTCCCGCTTCCCGAATTATACTTCGCAAAGTTCCTGGTGCAAGTTCTTTATGATCAGGTACTGTCAATCTCCGGTAGGGAGGCTTCATGCATCTTAGAATTACATGACTGCCGGTCTGATGATCAATGTTGTAATCAATCCGTTTCAGCGCACGTATCGCTTTCTTTCCGGAAATAACAGGCAGTCTGGTCAACTGACCACCTCGACTATCTCTTCAGTAATTGGCGGGGGAACAGGTTCATCATGCTTATCAAGGCTTTCAATATAACCTTTTATAGCATCCTGAATATTCTCCAAGGCTTCTTCCCTGCTTCTGCCTTGTGATACACATCCTGGTAGAGTCGGACAATTTGCCACAAACCAACCCGACTCATCCGGTTCGATTGTTACACGATATTTCATCTGCTCTCCTAAATCTTCTTAATGCTATTTTTCTGCACTGCATGCACAAATATTTCCCGGATAGATATGCTGGTCAAGGTTTTCCATCTTGTCTATACAACTCTATGGTTTCATCAACAATTCTGGACAACTGCCTATAAAACATTTATCCTGTTCTGACCACTTCACAAGTTTGACATTTTTTGCGCCACCGTTCATTTCTTAGTCTTAATATTGAGGTCAATACTATAGTTTACGCGAGAATATTCTATAGAACAAACTTCATTCTTAACATCCATCTTAACCTTTTCAATATCCCGTTCTTTAGGATCGCCGAAACCTCCACCTCCGGATGCTACCTGGTAATAGACCGTTCCCTTCGGGATATCTTCTATCAGGTCTTTACTCATGGGGATTTTTTCGGTTCCGTCGGGATATGTCAGGGCAATCTTGTTGAGGATGCTGCCTTTGCCACCGAACAGACCGTATGGTACATCCTTGTCGCCGTCACCGAAGACTACCATTGTGGTGTTGTCGGCACCTATCAGGATTTCGGTTTCTACACCGAGCCCGCCACGCCATTTACCTGCTCCAGCGGAATCGATCAAATACTCATGTTTGATTATCCGGTGCGGGGTTTGCTGTTCGTACATCTCGTAATCCTGATCCAGCACACCGCCGGAAGCGTCTATCATCCCTATATGGTCGTAGCCATCGTTACCCTCCAGCGCACCCGAGCCGCCCTTCAATCCCATGAACCCGATATCAACATATTTCCTGCCGGTTTTTGGATGGATTCCGGTGAAGAGGGAACAAAGCAGATGGTTCCATCCGGCGGTTACTTTATTCGGTATTGCTTCTGATAACGCTTTAAAAATGGAATCTGCTACCTGCGGGCAGAGGTGATTTCCAAATGTTGTCGCTTTTGGATATGAGGCATTCAGGATCGTACCTTCCGGAACAATATATTTAAGAGGTTTTATCATCCCCTCGTTATGAGGAATATTCGGATTTACCATCTGCAGGAAAGTCAGGGTAATCGCCGAGCAGGTAGATGTATAAGTGCCATTGACAAATCCGTCTGTCTGCGGTGATGTTTCCGAAAAATCAAACGTAATCGCCTCGTCCTCGACTGTGATTTTTACCTTTACGTCAAATATCGTACCGGGATGTTTGCCGTCATAATAGACTTTGCTCTCACCTTCATAGGTTCCCACAGGTATCCCACTGATCTCATTCTGCATCATTTTTTCAGTGGAATTGAATAACTCTATTTTATGTTCCTCAAAACAATCTATACCGTATTTTTCAACCAATTGCTGTAGTCGTCTTTCACCTAAAGTGCATGCGCCGATCTGTGCCTTGATATCCTCTTCCACCATCTGCAGACGGATATTGGCGAAGATCAGGTTCCAGACATCTTTTCTGAACTTACCTTTTTCGTATAATTTGACCGCAGGAATCCGTAACGCCTCCTGCCAGACCTCAGTTGCATTGGGGTTGTAACCGCCCTGTACCGCGCCACCTATATCAGCCTGGTGACCTTTCGCTGCCGACCAACCGATCAGCTTTTCTCCGCTGAATATCGGCTTGAAAATAGCGACGTCATTATTCTGATTTCCCATGGAGAAAACGTCATTATGGATAATCACATCACCGGGATATATTTCATCACCGTAATAATCAAGTATCATTTTACAAACAGGACCGAGGGAAAATGAAAGTATCGGCAGGTTTTCCGTCTGCTCTAACATCTGCCCTTCGGCATCATACAGACCTGTGACAAAATCTTTCGCTTCACAGAGAATCGGCGAACGGGTTGTCAGTGTAAGCGAGATACTCATCTCATCTGTAATGGCTTTGAAGGATCTCTGGAAAATGGACAGCAGTATTTTATCTATCATTGCTTACTCTCTAACGATTCTTTAATTATATATTTTTCATTATCTTGTTCTTTTAAAAACGAATCTACTTTGATAAATTTAGTGAGGCTTTCGCCGGGCAATTTCCATCTATCAAGAGCAAAACGGATCAATTTTGTTTCTCTTTCATCATTTATTCTTCTTGAAAGGTCACTAAAATAGTATTTTGATTGTACGTTAGATTTTCTTTTTTTTATGACATATTTATGAGCACTGCTATAAAATTCTTGCAACTCATGCACTTGAACTAGGTTCAAAGGACCTATATTCTTTGAGTTATAATTATTCAATTCAATGATCTTTGCAGATATTTCATTATCACTTAACTTTATATTAGAAGCCAACCCGAGCAACACAAAGTTACCAAGTCTTCTTTTCTCAATGTATTTCGCCTTAAAATCACTAATCCTATGGTTTTGAGCCCAAATATGTTCTCTAGAAAGATAATCATTATTCTCAGCTTCTTTTCTACTTTGCAGAATATACTCAATACCCCAATCATGTTTGTGGAATGATTGTAGTTGTTTTTCATAATTTGCTAAAAAATACCTCATTCCATTCCATTGATAATAATCCTCTGCCTCATCGCTGTCAATTGTAAGTGATTGTATGAATTTTAACTCTGGACAATAGTATTTGGTAATTTGTATTAAATTTGCTTCTAACCAATCAAAGATGTCTCCCTCAAGTTTTACATCGTTGTAAGCTGTGGTGAACTTGTCCCTCCAATCTGGATAATCGAAGAATTCTTTAGCAAACCAAAACATATCGCCCTGCTTCGAATCTGCTCGCGAAGTAACTTTTGGAAGGATATAAATTCTAAAATTGACCTTCTCAAGTAACACAAGCAAATTAATTATTTTTAGAATATTATCGCTCGATGTCAACCTACTCATTATTGCTAAATAAAGTGGAAGGATTGATGCGTTAGTATGCTGACATCTTAATAATTTTAAAATTTCCTGAAAATTCTTTTTATATTGACCTTTATAGCTAACACAGAAATAGTTATTTGAATGAAAATATGCATAGTGTAGAGATGCATCAGAAACGAATTCTAAAAAATTCTCAATAGTTTCAATACATTCGATTACATAAGTTTCATCCTTTAAATTTGCATTAAATCGAAGCTTTAGTTGATCATAAACTTTCCAGCTTTTTTCTTTATTTGTATCAAAAAATACAATATAGCAATACCGAATAAATCTATTTTCTTCTTCATTAGTGGTTTTTCCTGCAAAGCTTAAATTCTTCTGTATTATAGTCCACTTTCGGTTAATGGTTTCTCTGAGCCTTTTCTTATTATTAACTGTAGTAAAATATATAAAGTAGTTCTTAATCTTTTCTAGTTGCGAAAGATCCTTCCCCCTATTGTTTATTACCTCAAACATAATACCTATTTCTTTATCATTATCAGGGGTGAATAACAGTAATCCTAACTGATTAGTAACAATTTCAACAATTCTGTCCAATATGTTATTCTTATCTGTTATCCATTTAGAAAAAAATGTCTTGGCTTTTGAGATACATTCATGGGATTTTATTTCATAATCGATTGTTCTGTTTCTTATGATAACTTCCTCGAAATAATCGCGAGTTTCCTCATTAGAAGAAAGGACTGGGTGACGATTTCCTATCTCTCCACGTTGAATATACAATGATTCCAAATCAGAATACTTTTCAGGATTAGAATTGATTATGGTCTTTAACAAGATGATCAAAGTTGTAATTCGCTGTTGTCCATCAACTATTTCGTATGTATTTGGAGAAATTTGGGATGGTGTCGCGACAATCGTTCCAGTATAGTGCTTGTGTTTTCTATCATACAAGTTTTCAATATCTTTCCTCAAATCAACAAGCTGCTTTTCCTCCCATGAATAACCCCTTTGATAATCAGGAACAACAAAGTATCGCTCGGTAAAGAGCTCCTCTAATGTTAACAAGGGTTGATCAATCAGTTCTTTGCTATTATTTCCCATGATAGTCCTTAATCCAGATAAAAATATATGAACTTAATTTCCTAGTTATCTATCTGAGCTAAAAAAGTCCATCTGATCCAAATACTCGGATTTGCAGAGTAGCTAAGCACTTATAAAATATCCGCGATGACGTCTGGTTGACTCTTGTCGTAAATAATGAAAGAACCATAATCGTCGATTAGGCAATTGTAGCTTTCACTGACGAAAATGGATGTATTAGTTTTTTCTATAACTGCCGGGCCGACGATTGTGTTGCCGTTCAGGGATTTATCGCCGTCATAAACATTGACTTCTTTCACTTCATTTGATTCGGGAATATATACCTGCCTTTTCTCTTTTAAGGCTGATTCAATTGATATTGATTTATTTGATTCACTTAAGAATTTCGGTTTTTCAGTTATGCCGAGTGCCCGCAGACGGACATTTATTACCTCGATCTCGGTACCCTCTTCTTCGAGTGAATAACCGAACAGGCGGTTATGTTCTTTATGAAATGCCTTTTTAATATTTTCAAAATCGAAAGCTGCGATATCTTCCCAGGGAACCGGTAACTGTACTTCATGATATTGACCGAAATACCTGAGATCCATAACCGGGTAAAAATCTATATTGTCTTCCTTAATTCCCTCTTTCTTTAAAGTATCTGCTCCGTTTTTTTTCATCTCATGGTACAGGTTCAGGAAATGGTCTTTGTCAATGTCGGAAAGAGAGGTTATGTAGGAGCGGATATAGTCATGTTTCAAATCTCCCAACAGCATTCCCGCAGCGCAGAAAATCGACGCGACATCAGGTACAATAAACATTGGGACTTCAAGTTCTTTGCATATCTCACCTGCATGAATCGCTCCAGCTCCTCCTGCGACTATGATCAAAAACTCACGTGGATCATACCCCTTTTCAATCGAAACCTGGCGTACACCCTGCGCCATATTACTGTTGATAATCCTGTACATACCTACCACTGTTTCCTGGAGTGATAAACCTAATTTCGGTGCGACCTGTTCAGTGATTATCTGTTTTGTATGCTCAGTGTCCAGCTTAATTTCCCCACCGGCAAAAAAATCGGGATTTAGATAACCAAGCAAGAGGTTGGCATCGGTACATGTCGGTAAAATCCCACCCCTGTCATAACAGATTGGACCCGGCATTGCGCCAGCACTTTGGGGTCCCATTTGCAGAAGACCACCGCTGTCAATCCACCCGATACTTCCCCCGCCAGCGCCAATCGTAGCAATATCAAGCGATGGAAGTGCAATCTTATACCGGTTTATTTCACCGTCTGAACTTGTTACACACTGGTTGTCGATCACCAGGCTGGCATCAAAGCTGGTACCTCCCATGTCTATCGTAATACAGTCCTTATAACCCAATAAGTTTGCATAAAAGGCTCCGGCAGTAGGCGCTGCGGCAGGACCGGAAAGTACAGTAACAGCAGGAGATTTTTTGACGATATCAGGCGTTACTACACCGCCATTGGACTGCATAATCAATAAAGTGCCGGAAAATTTTATGTCATCAAGTTTTTCGGTCAATTTTCCAAGGTAATTGGCAACAATCGGTCCGAGATAGGCGTTTACTGCTGTTGTACTTACACGCTCATAAAACCTGATAGAAGGAAGCACTTCGGTGGAAGCCGTAATGAAACAAGAGGGAAGATGTTGTTTCAAAAATTGCGCAGTTTTTTGCTCATGAGTACTGTTCAAGAAGGCATTCAAATAACATATTGCAACTGATTCAACTTCTTCTTCCTTGAGGAACTCAATGATCGGCAGCAACTCTGATTCATCCAGGGCAGTTAATACCTCGCCCTGGGCATTGATTCTCTCATCTACGGTCATCCTCAAATATCTTGGGATTAGCGGAACGACGTTACGGTAATGATTATTGTACTGCTCTTCCCTGATCCCTCTTCTCATTTCCAGTGCATCACGAACACCCTTTGTAGTGATCAGCGCCGTTTTAGCTCCCTTCAGGGTCAGCAATGCATTTGTTGCAACAGTGGTTCCGTGTACAACAGTCTCAATATTCTGAATGAAATCATCCAGGTTCAGGTTAAGGATATCAGATAGATCGTATATACCGCTTAAAACACCGACTGAAGGATCTTCAGGAGTTGAAAGAGTCTTATGAACTGAGGTTTCTCCAGAATCGGAGATAAGGATAAAATCAGTAAAAGTGCCGCCAACATCTATGCCGAGTTTGTATTTCATGTGGTGGAATCTGTTATTATTTTAGTGCTTCTTTGCAGATCTAATACACTTCCCCAAAGCATAAAAGAGACTATATTAACTTGGTAAAAGTAACGAGATTTTTTTCACATTACAAGCAGTTTGATTGCGTCAGAATTCGAATATAATTAGGTGATAGGAATATTTAGAACGTAATGCATAAATAGATGAAATCATTCGTATGTTAGGAGCATCTAACACAAAACCCAAAACGAAATATTATTAATTAATTTAGACAATTATTTGAGTAGTAATTTGGGCAGATTTGCGATAGTTCTGGATAATAGTATATAGGAATTTACTCGTCGATTTCAATATTATGGAGAATAATCAAGTAATGAAATCAATAATAAATCTTATTTTATCGTTTTCGCTCGTTCTTTTCGCAGCAACCAAAGCATCGGCAGAAAAAGACATTTCAGAAAACGGAATAGTATTTGGTACAGTTTTAAATCAAGATGACCGAAGCCCGGCAGTTGGGGCAAATGTAATTCTTCGCGGAACCAGCCTTGGCGCTGCGACTGATCTCGATGGTAATTTCCGAATCGGTAATGTTCCACCGACCATTTATGCTGTCCAGGTATCTGCCATTGGATTCATGCCAATGGTTCAAACCGATGTTGTGATAAACAATGTACGTCCTGTAGAAGTGAATTTTTCACTGAAACCCACTGTTTTACAACTCGAAGAAGTCAAGATTACACCCGGTTATTTTCGGAAAGAATCTGATGTAAAGACCAGCGTTGTTACCCAGTCAAATGAGGAAATACGACGTATTCCCGGAAGTTTTGAAGATATCGTTCGAGCAATATCAATACTGCCTGGCGTAGCGCAGGCAAGTTCGGGCAGAAATGACCTGGTTGTGCGAGGAGGAGCACCCTCAGAGAATCTTTACATAATTGAAAATATAGAAGTACCTAATATTAACCATTTCGGCACCCAGGGTTCAGGTGGTGGTCCAGCCAGTTATGTCAACCTCGACTTTGTAGAAAGAATCAGTTTTTCTACAGGCGGTTTCGGAGCGAAATATGGAGACCGTCTCAGTAGTGTTTTGACTATAAATTTAAAAGAACCCAGGCGTGATCAATTCGGAGGAAAGGCAACTATCAGTGCATCGCAATTTGGTTTAAACTTGGAAACACCTATAGCAGGTGATAGAGGCGGAATATATTTTTCAGCAAGACGAAGTTATCTTGACTTCATTTTTAAAGCAGCCGGATTTCCATTCGTTCCTGAGTATTGGGATTTCCTGGTAAAAAGCAGTTACGATCTCAGCCCCAACGATAAACTTACTTTTACGGGTATAACCACACTTGATAACATTCGTCAATTTAATGATACTCCGGACCAAAAATATTTCAATTCTAATATTCTGAATAATTCACAAAAACAATTTACTTATGGTGCAACCTGGAAAAGATTCTTCAGCAATAGTTATTCAACTTTGACTTTTTCGCAGAATACTGTTGAATTCGTTGCAGAACAGATGGACAGCACAAGAACATTGACAGTATTCAAGAATAATTCTTTTGAGCAGGAAACCTCAGTTCGAGGGGAAATTGTCTATAAACTTGACTCGGAAACAGAATTGACGTCCGGTATTGTGGAAAAACTGGTAAGATTTGATACTGATTTATTACTACCTCCCTTTCAAATTGTACCGGGAGATTCCATTAGTATAGATCAACGCCTCAAGTCCAATTCCATTAAATCTGCCGCGTACCTTCAATTGTCACGAAAACTTGGTTTTTTGAATCTGACATTTGGCGGGCGGGGTGATCATTTTGACATTCTCGATAATGGAATGGTTTTTTCGCCACGATTTGGAGCAAGCTATCCGATAACATCGAGGACTACGATTAATGCCAGCGCCGGTCGCTATTACCAGGCGCCAAGTTATGTCTGGCTGGTGGCAAATCAGCAGAACCGGAAACTCGATTACCTCGGCGCTGATCAAGTGGTTCTCGGGGTGGAAGAATTTATTCGCAGCGATGTTCGAGTACAGATAGAAGGTTATTACAAGAAATACTTCAACTATCCTGCAAGTTTATCTCGTCCTTACCTGGTGATGGTAAATACCGGTGCAGGATTTGGAGGAAAACAAGAAGGATTTGCTTCATACGGCTTGGATCCACTTCTCAGCGCTGGTGACGGATGGTCTCGAGGAATTGAATTGTTCGTTCAGAAGAAAATGTCCGAGCACAGGCATTACGGAACAGGCAGCCTGAGCTACAGCCAGACTATGTTCACTGGAATTGATGGTGTTGAAAGATTTGGAAGTTGGGATCAACGCTGGATTTTCAACCTCGGTTGGGGATGGATGTTGAAACAATCCTGGGAAATATCTGCCAAGTTTCGCCTTGCGACCGGGAGACCCTTCACTCCGTATAATCCGGATGGAACCCTTAATAGCAACCTTTATAATTCCAGACGAATCGAGACCAACCACTCACTTGACCTGCGTGTGGATAAGTTTTTCCCCTTCGATCATTCCAACCTGATAGTCTATATAGACGTACAAAATGTCTATAACAATAAGAACAACGATATTCCGAATTGGGATGCAAGAGAAGGAAGGTCTATAGAGCAGGAGGATATCGGTCTGCTGCCTTCAATCGGAATCAGCTACGAGTTTTGACGTAGTTAAAAGGTCGATGGTTATTGAATTTTATAATTACATCGAGAAGATATCGAGGATTACTGTCCTTAAAAAAAAGGTGATCTTTACTGCATTGTGTAAACGGATATAATAACTTATATATTATTTAATTGATTAATCGACAATACCGAAAGACTTGAATATTCAGGAGATTGAACCATAACCTCCAGCATGACAAATAAAGTTGAAAAAATCAGGACGCGTATCCTGATTCCAATAGCAGCAACGCTTGTACTCGTTCTCACAGTTTCAATGATTAGCGTTTATTGGATGCAGCGAAGGCAAATCGAAGAAACCGTTCGTTCCAGGCTGGATGGTATCCAACTGCTATTCAATACTGAATTGGAGAATGATGCTGAACTTTACGGAAAACTCATTGATCAGATAAGAGATGACGAGTTAATGCAGCAAGCATGGATGAAGCGTGACCGTGAAGAACTTTATCAGCACTCCATTACACTTTTTAACGAAATACGCAATAAGCACCAGGTTTCTCACTTCTATTTCATTGATCTGGATCGAACATGCTACCTGAGAGTCCATAACAAAGAACAATACGGTGATCTTCTTCAACGTACGACTCTTGACAAGGCGGCAGAAAAGAAACAACCGGTTTGGGGGATAGAGCTTGGTACCTTCGGAACATTCACCCTGCGTGTTGTACATCCCTGGATAATCGATGATCAACTGGTTGGATATCTTGAATTCGGAAAAGAGATCAAACACCTGACATCATTGTTGAGTAATATTATGGGTGTAGAGCTGTTTTTTGCGATCGACAAGCGTCTTCTTGACCGTGAAGCCTGGGACGAAGGTATGAGGATGATGGGGCGTTCGGGTGATTGGGATACTTTCGCTGATTTTGTTATTATCGACCAGACTTTGGAAGATATTCCGATTGAAATGGGTAATCACCTCAAGCAAATACATTCCAAACATGCAAATTCAAGATTCAGTGTGTCGGTGAATGATAAAGAGTTTCGCGGTGGATTTATCCCACTGATTGATGCGGGAGATATTGATGTTGGTGATATCATCGTATTAAGTGATGTCACATCTGACCTGGCTTCATTAAGGTTGCTGTTCACACTTTTCGTATCAATGAGTATAGTTTTGGGTGGAATTCTGTTCACATTATTTTATTTTTACCTTGGACGTGTCGAGCATAACCTGGTTTCTACTCACTCGAAACTAAAATCTGAAATTGATGAAAGAAATCAAGCACAACAGTCTTTAGAGAAAAGCGAAAAACTATTCAGAGCTGTGGTAGATTCGGGCAAAGATGCAATGATAGCTATTGATCGAAAAGGTCTTCTGTTTATTTTCAACCAGGCTGCGGAAGAAATGTTTGGATTCAGCAGCGAGGAGATGGTTGGACAATCGATTTCAATGTTGATTCCCGGAAATTTTATGGGCAAGCATAGCCAGGCTATGAAAACTTTCCTAATGACAAAACAACCAACTTCGATGATGGGAAGAACAGTTGAGCTTTCCGCAAAGCGTAGTGATGGTAGTCTATTTCCAATAGAATTGTCATTGTCTGTAGGTACACATCAGGAGGGAATGTTCATTGTTGGTACAATTCGTGATATAACCGCAAGAAAAAATTCGGAAGAAAATATTCACACATTGACTCAACAGTTAATAATGGCACAGGAATCTGAGCGCCGGAAAATTGCGCTTGACCTGCATGATAATCTGGCACAAAATTTATCAGCGTCGAAGATTGCATGTGACAATGCTATAAACAGTGAATCAACAATAAGTGATCAAATCCTTGAAAAACTCAAAAGTCTATCCCTTCTCCTTCAAGATTCTATATCAGTTGTTCGCCAGATGGCGTATGAATTACGTCCTCCCGGACTCGATCAATTAGGCATTTCCAATGCGTTATTTTCATATTGTGAAGACTTCTCGGAAAACAGCGGAATAAAAGTTGTATATTCCTCTGCGGGGCTGGATAACCTTGAGATGGATTTTGAAACGGAGATCAATCTTTTTCGTATTGTTCAGGAAGCGCTTAATAATATTAGAAACCATGCTGATGCCGAGCAAGTATCTGTTAAGATCGTAGCTACATATCCCAATATTATTCTTAGGATAGAGGATGACGGTGTTGGCTTCAACGTTGATGAGAAAATGGAAGAAGCTATCCGGAATAAGAGAATGGGATTACAGGGCATGCGTGAGAGGACAAGAGTTCTGCAGGGTGAAATACGTATAGAATCCATTGTTGATAAAGGGACGAAGATATTCATAGAAATTCCATTGAGGGAAAAGAAAATTGAGCGGTAAAATTAGTGTATTGATTATTGATGATCACCCTGTTTTCAGGGAAGGCCTGAAAACTATTATTCGCAAGAATGAAAAATTTGAGATTGTTGCTGAAGCGGGCAATGCCAGGGATGCAAAGAAATTAGCCGAAGATCTTCGACCGGATCTTGTCTTGATGGATATTTCTCTCCCGGATGAAAATGGCATCCGCTTATCAAAAGAGATAAAAAATATCTCCGAACAAATACAGATATTAGTCGTTAGCATGCATTCGAAAATCGAATACATTGCGGAAGCATTTAAGAATGGCGCTACCGGGTTCATTGTGAAAGAATCAGCTTCAGAAAATCTTCTTCAAGGCATGGAAATGGTGGCTGACGGTAAGTTCTTCCTTGACAGCTCTGTATCCTCCAAAGTTATCCAGAAACTGATAGAATCTCCTGACAGGGAGACGAAAATAACTGATGCCGCTTACAACGCTCTTACCCCCCGGGAACAGGAAATATTGCGGATGCTTGCGGAAGGATCATCTGCAAAACAATGTGCCGACAAACTTTTCATCAGCTCAAAGACAGTAGAAAATCACCGTACAAATATTATGAATAAACTCGATCTGCATAGTACAATCGAGCTGGTCAGATATGCTGCAAAGCTCGGGCTGATCGATGTTGACCTGTGGAAATAATATTTCAAATATTCTTGCCGATTATCATCTGATAATTGAATTTTCCGGGATTTTCTCCCGTATTCAGGAATACTCCCCAGAGAGCTGTACCTAACCCCTTATAGACATATTGCACTGTGAAATCATAATTTATTAGTAGAGAATTATGAGAAAAATGGGTGCTTTGAATATTGTTCCATTATTCACATAACCTGAAATAATTCAAATTTGATTTTATTTTGAGATCATATTTGGTGCTTGTTTAAAAAGTAAACACTCATACACATAAACAATTCGGAGAAATTCATGAAAAGATTGATGCTGATTTTATTAGCAACTTTTGTTGCATTTGGTGCTTATGCACAGGATTACGTTGGCGATGAAGCTTGTGCGGGTTGCCATGCAAATAATCCTGTAGATGGATTTTATGATGGTTACAAAGATTCGGGTCATCCCTACAAGCTTACCCGTACTGGCGGCGAAGTTCCTGCTGAAGGCACCTGGCCCTGGACTGAAGCGCCTGGACTCCCGGTTGCATGGGGAGCACAGCTTGAATGGTCGGACGTAGAATTTGTGATCGGTAACTACTATTGGAAAGCCCGCTTCGTTACAGATCAGGGATACATTTATACCGGCGATGAAGGTGAAACTACCCAGTATAACCTGCTGAATGATACATGGGCAGGATATCATGATGGTGAATACACTGGTGTGGGTGATGATGGCAAACCCTATGACTGTGGCAGATGCCATACCACCGGTTATGATGCTGAAGGTGGCAATATGTATGATATGCCCGGCATGGTAGGAACCTGGACAGAGGAAGGTATTCGTTGTGAAGCATGCCACGGCCCAGCAGGTGATCACGTTGCCGATCCAGGCAATGTAGTACCTACTGGCGGCAAAGATTGTGCAGAATGCCATTACCGCGACAGTGAAGGTCGTAATCCTTGGAAGGGCGGCTTTGGACGTCATCATCAACAAGCTGAAGATCATGCTATGGGTTCACATGCCGGATTGGAATGTATAACCTGCCACGACCAGCATCGCAGCACAGTTTATAATGATGGCGGGATTCCGGAAAGTTTCTCATGCAATAACTGTCATCCTGGTTCTGAAGAAAATGGTTTCTACGTTGTCGATGATATGGAAGATGTAGCATGTATCGAATGCCACATGTCTTATACCGGAAAATCAGGACAGACTTTCAACGATTACAAAGGCGATGTACGTGGACACTTTTTCCAGATCATGACCGATGCAACTACTCGGGAAGATAATGTCTGGGAAGATGAAAGCGGAAATATGTTCTGGGCAGTCGATGATGACGGTAAAGCTTTCGTCACATTGGATTATTCATGTCTTGGATGCCATGTCGATCTTGAGGAGCATAATAATCTGACTCTTGAAGAGGCTGTAGCTTATGCTGTAAACATTCATACTGATCATGCCGCAAGTGTAACAGATTCTGATGCCGGTACGTTACCTGAAACATTCAGCATTAATTCAGTATATCCGAATCCATTTAATCCGACAACTACAATTGAATTCTCGATTGATAAACCATATATAACAAAACTTTCAGTGTTTGACAGGTTAGGACGTGAAATCGCGGTTCTGCGAGATGGTCCTGCAATGCCTGGAGTTTACAAAGTACAGTTTGACGGTGAAGGTCTGTCATCCGGAATTTACTTTGTCCAACTCAGCACTGGTGCAGGTTCAGTAATGTCTAAAATGGTACTCATGAAATAATCACTTGAGATACACCCGGATGCTCGACTCCGGGAAGAAATACAAGTTGAACATAACCCGGATAAAATCTATCCGGGTTTTTATTGTTAGCCACTGTTTTATGAATACGGATAAAGGATTACCTTCGTATAGCTTGAGTTATGATATCTTTCCAGATTTGATTGAAAGGAAAATGAAAATGGATGTGATTCTGACAGAAATGGGCGGTCACCTGATCAAAATATTGTGTGAGAAGGCGACTCATATTGACGATGGCGCTTCATCCGGTGTAACGGGCGAGAATGTGTGGTATGTCGGGATGGATGAGGATCATTATTTTATCACTCCCGAAGAAGAGCTTGATCCGGAAACAGAGGCTGAAATCAAGAAACTTCTTGGTGAGAAGATGGGAGCTACCCCATCAGCAATGCACAGGAAAGTCAGGATTACCGGCACAGCCTGTATCGTGTTCACGAATCAATAATGGACAAATCTCAAGTGTGCGTAGTGTGCCCCGGACAGCTTGATGTCCGGGCAATGACAATTCGATTTTGAACTGATCATTATTTCCAAGCCCCCCTATATATATCAAAAGCATCCCCGCAGTGTGCCCCGGATCAGCTTGATGTCCGGGCAATATCTATTCAATTGAAACCAGGTCTTGTTTTCAACGACCGCTTTATACAAAAAGAAGCCCCGCATCTCTGCGGGGCTAAACTTGGCGTATCGGGTACCTCCCGGGCGCCTGATCAATCGATCTTCGGTCCCTTCTCACGCGTCAGGAACGGCGGAGAAAGGCCATGCTCCCCGGGGGGGTCTAACCCGTCCTTAAACAGTTTTCGCAACAGCATATCTGTCACGAGTTCCGCAAGCTGTTCAACAGCAGGATCCTGATCTACATCTTCAGGCTTACCGCTTTCCATTTGCTCGAGACGTCTGCGAGCTCCTTCAAGAGAGAGTCCCTCTTCGTATATCAGGTGCTTCAGGAGTTCGATTTTATCGACAGCATCCTGATTGAATCGCCTCTGTCCCCCAGGCGTCCTCACCACACTGAGGTAATCTCTGAAAGCATTTTCCCATTTGCGGATTGTTGGTGTTCCTACTCCCGTCATGGCGTTAACCTGAGAGATTGAGTAGAGAACACGCGCTGTGTCATTATTGTTTGAAGGCATTATTACTACCTTTCTTTTCCGGATAGACCTCTATTGTCATACCGGTTTCTTGCGGCTAAACCATCCAGGGATGCTAATCCAGGATGATTGACACTTATCATATCGGCTGATTTAGTGGAAATCTTTAGCAGGAGACTCGAGTAAAACGCTTGGAGCTTGGTTATTGTTGACCAAGAGGAGCAGAATCAATCATTTAGTTTTAATGCAATGAGAACTTCAGAGGCTGAACCGGCTCTCCGCAGACCCTCTGCAATTTCTTCTTGTCCTAATAAGCGAATCAGGTAAGCTGTTAATTTTAAATAATTCTCAATGCAATGAGGTGGTATAGCTGAAAAGAATATCAAATCTGCGGGCCTACCATCCGCACTCTCGAATTGAATCGGAATTTCAGGTCGGGCAAAAGCGACGGTTAGAGTCTCGACTGTTGAAGTGCGAGCATGTGGCAGGGCAATTCCATCAGAAATTCCCGTAGCCATATCCTCTTCACGAACGACTGCGTCTTCAATAAGCTGTGCCTCATCATCTACAGCTTGATTTTCCTTGAGAAGACCAACAAGCCGGCGGATAAGCGAAAAACGATCTTCAGATTCTACGTTCAGGAAAATGTTTTCCGGCTGAAGCGACTCTTTGAGAAGATTCTTCATAATACTAATAACCTGATTCAACCTAAATTGATGTTAATTTTTTCAAACTTGATGAAATAATCAGGGGAATCGCAAGTCATTAGTCAGGATAGAAGAGTCATAAGAATAATAATATAAAGCTAAGTGATTTTAAGCAGAAGCCTGATCTTCATGATATTCCGGAAGAATCGGACAAAATATTTTCGTAAATCTTTTCAAGCTGAGAAATGTTCTTTTCCGCGGTGTAGTGCATTTCAAATTCCCGTCGCGCTTCTATACCCATTATTTCCATCTCTTCCGGGTGCGCCGGTGTTCGATTATGTTCCCCGTGGCGCCTAAGTCCGTCGCAATTAAGGGAACACGCCTTAAGAACGCCTCCAGGATCACCCTGCCAAAACCTTCATACCATTGTGATGGAAAGATAAAGAAACGTGCTTCAGCGATGAGTTTCAGCAGTTCTTCGTGAGATGTCCAATCATGATATTCAACTTCATCCATCTGTGAAGATTCTTCGATAACATAATCACGCAGTTTGCCGTCGCCGATAATTTTGAGTGGGATCTTTTCATCAAGATGCTTCCAGGCGTTCAGGAGGAATGGCAAACCTTTTTCAACTGTCAATCTTCCTGCATATAAAGCATATTTTTTCTCTCCCTGCTTATATCCTGGGTCGGGATGAATATAAAGCGGTCGGACAGCAATCTTATGTGCAGGGAAACCACCTTCGATATATTTTTGTTTCATAAAATCTGTCAGTGCAATATATCCGGAAACCTTGTTTTGCCATGTTTTGAAAATGTGATGAAACGAAAGCATCATTGTAACGGCAGATGATGCAAATGTATTATTACGATAACAGGCATGTCGAATAGCTGGTAAGGGCAATCGTTTTCCAAGGCATTCCTCGCAGATGGCGGAAGAGCGAAATAAAGTTCCACCGGGACAAACAAGACGATAATTACGGAGGTTCTGTATTACCGGAACTCTTTCAGCCGAAGCGGCATAGTAGATTGAGGGAGAAATAAGTGAAAAAAATGTTTACATGAACAATATCGGGTTTGAACTGTTGAATCCGTTGCTGCACCTTTTTGTAATCGGTTTGACTCCAGGTGGTGCCGATTCCAGTTAATATTTTCGACTGTTCGTCAATTTCCCTGTTATGCCGGATATATGTCTCTACCTGGTGCCCCTTGCTCATTGAGAAGCCTGATGTCCTACTCAAATGAAAGGTCTTCCCCAGCCGGTATTAAATAGTAGTTATGCGCATAAAGGATTTTCAGCCTGGATTTCACAATACTCTAAATGATGTTTATAAGGGTTGATTAAACAATAACAATTCTTCCCTGCACCCCGAAGAATTGATCAATAGATGCAAAAATATAATATATAGTATTTTTCCTATCCTCAACCGATAATATCAACATGAATAAGTAATTTCACAATGGAGGCAATATAACAATTCATCAGATGGTGCTCTAAAAGATTTTAACTTTCTTTCGGTTCTTCACTAAAACAAAATAATTTTCCTGGTAGATTCTACTCCATCTGATTTAAATCCTAGAAAATAACTTCCGCTGGATAGATCCGTGATATTGATACTGTACCGGTGTTTTCCTTCGGGAAAAACGGATTGTGTAAATCTCCTGACCAGGCGTCCTTCAAGTGTATAAAGGCTGATGTTTGCCACGCCACGTTTTGCTAAATCGAATAGAACAGTTGCTTCACCGTACAGTGGATTTGGAAAGGGTGCGTAAAGCTTGGTCCTCAATGGACGATTGGCGGTTTGTTCAGATAGAGCAGATTTTGTTTTCACTTCCGCTTCAAACCAGTCCGAAACTCCCGTCAGATTCTCTGCACTCAGGCGATAACGATAGATAAACTGCAATGATACATCTACATCAAGATAAGACGTTACGTCAGGATCGGTTAATTTTATCAATTCCCAATCGGTCCAATTATCACCGTCAGCCGTCCCCATCCTCTCTATCCTGAAACCGGATTCAGTTAGACTGTTATCAAACCAGTACAACAATATTGTTACCTCTTCAAGGTCGAAAACAGCTTCAAAATCGGAAGGCATTCCGGGTACCGGTGGAGCATAAGCTGTGTCCGTTATTGCCCACTCGCTGGAGATGAAATCGTTGAAAGCTGCTACCCGGTAACGGTAATATCCGCCTGTTCCCGGCGTCAGGGCATAAAATTCACTGTCAGGAGCCACAATCGCTGAATCCAGGTCGGTAAAATCACCCCAGCCTTCATTATCAATGGAATAACTTTGCTGAATAATAAATCCGGTCTCTATCTGTGATTCATCAGACCAGGTAATTACCATATCACCGGAATCCTGGTAAGTGACGGCAGCATTTGAGGGCGCAAAAGGTATGTATTCGTGAGTCAATTCGTTAGATTCAACCCATGCTGATATATCCTCATCGTTTCGAGCATTCAAACGATACTGGTATTCACCAGGAGTGTCGATTGTATCGCCCCAGGATGTCACATTGGCATCAACAGTGTCTTGTGGCTCCCAATCTTCCCAGGGGTCTTCATCAACCTCGCGATATCTGCCTTCGATGAAAAATGCGGTTTCATCTTCGGAGTTGTCAGTCCAGGTGAGATCGAGCAAATATTCACCCTGGGCGGTGAGAGTAACTTCGGATGGCGCTTCAATCCAGCCGCCTTCTTCATAGGTGACAGTTAATGTTGGTGACGTATCCTCATCATAACCGTCCACTGCACCATAAGCGCAACTGTCAAATTCCTCGCAGAAACTGACTCCGAACCATTCATCACCATCATCGAGTGCGCGTTGCAGGGCTGACACTGCATTTTCATTAAGGTTCAGGGTATGTTCACCTTCATTTTGGATAACATCAGAACCATCATCGGTATAATCATCGTCCATACTGTTCCAGACCTCGCAAGCATTATCTCCGTCAGGAAGAACATCCATGCTTTTAAGGAAAAGCGTATATTGGTTGTTGCCGGAGGGGAGATGAACATAAAATGTGATTGACACATCTGTGATATCTGATCCAACAAGAAGATCAGACAGATCGAACCTGGCAAAACCACGGTGCTTCCAATCAATGACGTTCCCGCCAATAGTAAGCTCCGGGTTCCAAAGATCGAATGTCCAGGGATCGGTTTCTCTGGCTGTCCCGGTGCCATAGTCCTCATCCAGTACCGGCAGCTCGATTTCTTCATCAAGCTCATCGATTGAGATATGAGTTGTCGTGGAAGGATTAACTTTCTCGTTTGGTATGGCTAATGCGGAATTCCAGGTACTAACGAAGACCAGGCATATACCGATATGTAAAAACGTGCAAGCTTTCATGATCAATCTTTATTCCCGGCTATCCTTATTGCTCAAAGCGTTAAGGGGAAAACATAATTTCTGTGATAACTTTTTCAATATACAGATAAAAGATACATAATCCAATACGAGAACGAAAATGAATAAAATCAACGGAGAAAGATTCTATTCGGATGTCCTTAGAGAAAGAAGTTGACCCATCCGGGGAGAGCCATTTATTAGGGATTTCGTAATGATTCAAGAAATAACTTTGCACAACAAGTAATTGACTGTATTTTCAGGATAAAATTGAGGAATAGAAATGAAGAAAACACTTGTGAAATTAGCTCTTATTCTATCAATTACAGGTATCTGTATTGCCAATGCGTTTGCTTCTGATGTGTCGTTGGATGCCTGGCTGGATTCACTTGAAGCTAATCAATGGCGAATGAAAAAGGGGATGAGAGGTGTAAGCTGCCGGACCTGCATGATTATGCATAACCTTGACAAGAAATCAGAAATAAAGGATTCCGATACAACATGGTACCTGGTTGAATTTGACCTGGAAGGAGATCAGGTCAGGCATGAAACAGACCGGGACGGTAATATCACCAAACGCGGCGACAAACCTGATGACGGAGATACCAAAGAAGAATCTATGGAGATCTCTCCGTTTGATCCTATCAAGAAAGAATACCGCTCAGACTATCAATTTCGGATTGATGCTGCTAATAACGAAAATCTCCCGGTAATTACCTATGAACCGAAACCAGGCATAAAGAAGGGATTCTACGGAAAAGCCACAATTGACACATCTATGTGGATATTCACAAAATTTGAAGGCAGACCGGTTCCTTATCCAAAGAAAATGATCAAAGAAATGAATATAGAACTTTTCTTCTACCACACGGAAGAGGGTCATGTCAGGTTATCAAAAAGCATCACCCATCTCCACGCGAAAATACTTCTCCTGAACATTCGAGTAAAATCTATAGAGAATCGCTTCGATTACCAAAGATTAGAATAACACCTGATCAGGCGGGTGACACTGTTTGCTGATGTACAAACTAAATGCAATATTGTACTGAAACAGACATGGATTGTAGAGGATCTTTTTCATAATCATTCCTTTTTCTCGGCTCACCTTGATTGCATAAGAATTCAGAGACAAACACAATTTCTGCGGGGATAACTTAAATCTATAAATGACAGATATATAATCATAGCTGAGAACGAAAAGGTAAATGATTAATGGGAGAATGATTCCCGGCAGATGCCCTGATAATAAGCAGTTGAGTTCTCTTCTGAGAGCCATTATTCAGGAATTTCGTAATAATTGAAGAATCCGGATATGTCATTAGCTCAGCTTTTTATATTATTAGAGATGAAGACTTTCACAACCAAATCGTTAACACTTAGCGACTTTGCGTGAAACATGATTTTTAACACTCAAATAATCAACATTTTGTTCTACCCCTTCAGGGTAGCGAAGCTTGGCATCCACTATCCCAGGGTTGCGTCCCGGAAGAAGGGACTTACCCTGGGCTATTCATATTTAACCCCTTTGGGGAATTTCCCTGTCCTGATTTTATGAGCTGAGCTAATGACGTAACCGGATTGAAGAAATACACTTTACATCAATAATTAATAGATTGTATATTTTAGCAAATTATTTACTGAATTTCTGATTAAACTGTGAAGAAAACCTATCGGGCGGAAAAGACAAAGAATACACCCTGTTTGAAATCAAACAGGGGCACCCGGCTTATTGAAATAAACTTATTATTTTCTATTGACAACGTATCTCCTTTTTTGATGTTTCAGAAAATTAGGGACAATTTCGTTTTTAAACAAGTAGCTTATATCAACTAAAATATTTAAAATTATCAATAAGAATAGAATAAATTTCTTTTCTAACTTCTCTTGTACACCTGCTAATTCTTTCAAAATGTTCGCTTAGATCAGATTTACAATTAACTTCTGCATATTTTCTAATTTGGATCAGACCTGAAAAAGGCGTTAAAAAATCAGGATAGTTAAAATACTTAAAATAGGGTTCTTCCTTTAAACCAACTTTAAATAGGAATTGTGCTTTGCAGTACTCATTATTCCAATATTCGTATAATTCTTTTACTGCCATCATCAGTCTAAATGACTTAATGT
>Ga0075120_10000358_pt1 | contig 37992 bp, 34 predicted proteins | sample AntAceMetag02UKL_FD_69792 | JGI IMG/M metagenome (GOLD analysis project Ga0075120, IMG submission 69792) | Saline lake microbial communities from Ace Lake, Antarctica - Antarctic Ace Lake Metagenome 02UKL | ecosystem: Environmental > Aquatic > Non-marine Saline and Alkaline > Saline | place...
TACTTCTGTACAAAGTCCCCGCTCTATCAGTCGTGACAATACACGATACATCATCTGGCGAGGAACCCCGGAGGCATAAGCTGCTTCTGAAGCCATAAAATTTCCTTTTCCAAGCATGGTTAAAAAGACCTTAGATTCATTATTGCTAAGACCTATTGAAGCCAACTTTTGTACAATATCATCAGTATTCATTATTATCCTGTAATGTCCGGGTTGTTTTATAATATAAGAAAATCATCATGCAGAAAGGATATTTCTTTTATTCCTACAAAATTCTTAGAACATATTGAACATGGTAAAAGTGTACCAAAGGTACGATCAAGATTTCGGTTTCTATGAGAAATGAATGACCATTTTCCCTTTGTTCTTAAAGACATGCAAACATGTGAGTAGGCTACAACCATGTGGCAAGTGATTCAAAATATTATTTGTCTAGAGCTGGGCATTCAATTATTTGTATTGCGTCAAAAGTTAATTATAGCTTTGTCATTCTATTAATTTCTTTTATAGACACAGGTTTGTTGTTGTCAATTTCGAATAGTCTATATTTACAGTACCCTCGACAGGACTCGAACCTGCTACTTCAAGATTAGGAATCTTATTAATACAATAAATGACAATTACTTACAACAACTAACAACAATATTATTAATGGATAATCCGATTTCATCTATTGTAGTTTATAATGATTATTAATTATTATTTATGGTTAAATGTCCCCCAAATGTCCCAAATTCTTCTTAAGCAGAATTGTTAACAAATCTGCTTGTACTTTCTCTGTCCAAACACGTATTTCTGAAACAAACAACATCTTAGATCAGAATATTACAGTCCAATTAACTCTGAAGTCAAATAAATTGAAGAATTTAATTGATATATATTTACAGAAAATACATCGATTTTCTGAACAACAGATTACTAATCTTCATAAAACTCTTCTGTCTTGATAGAACTTAACTATCTAAAACAATTATTTCTATTTATGGGAAGATGAAGGGGCAATTATGCATAAAAATTGCTGCTGTTCGCCCATAATTAAAATACGCGATCAGTGAGGTTATTTCTTAAAAAGCTGTACCAGGAAAAGTAAATGGAACGATTGTCTATATTGGAGATGATTTATAGGAACTCGTTCAGAAAAAATATAACGAAACTTGAATTCAGGAAAGAATAATAACTACAATGTTCGAAGCAGAATTACACTTTATGAGGGTATACAAGAAAACTTGAAGAGTTTACTTTCTTGTTCTTTATGCTTTAATTATTATTATTACGGACACTATAGTTAATGATCAGGGTATTGATATTGAAAAAGACTCTAAAGAGTTTATGAAGACATTATTAGAGGAAATATTGCCATCACAATTATTTGATAATAAGTTTCAACAATTAGTTATTTAAGGTTTTAGAAGGATGTGCCAAGATGAAGTATGCATTAGCAATATTATTGATTTCCATCATTGTAGTCTGCCCAATTATTGCGTCCCCAATTTCTGATGGGCGAAAAGCCATAAAGAATGAGGATTTTAAGACCGCAATACAAACTTTTCAGGATTACTTGATTGAAAATCCTGAATCTTATGAAGCTGCATTTGAATTAGGACGCGCTCTTGCTTTCGATGGAAATCACGAGGAAGCGATTGAGGTTTTAACCAATCTCATTGACAGCCACCCAGATGATGCTGATGCGCACCTGATGAGAGGACGGGTTTATGCATGGAACAAACAATTCGATATTGCCGAAAAAGATTTGAAATTCGTAACCTCGGATTATCCTGAGTATGCTGATGCCTGGTCAGCATTAGGTAGTTTGTATTTATGGTCCAATCGACCCGGTTTGGCAACTTCAGCCTACTCCAGATGGATCAGTATCAACCCCAATAGCCCAGAACCTTATATCGCTCGTGCTAAAACCTTTCGTGCCACTCGTGAGTTTTCAAAAGCACGTCAAGATTTGGAAACAGCGACGGAATTGGATGGAGACGCTTTTGAAATTGACAAACTCCTTCGATCATTATCCAGAATACCATCAGCAACGATGTGGGAGGGTCGTTTCAATTTTATTTTGAACACTTATATGCCGAGTCGCCCGGATTGGAATACCTATGAGACATCTGTCAAAAGAGAAATCCCGATTGGTTCAATCGCACTTGGTTATAAACGTATTACACGCTTTGATCAGTGGGATTATTCATTTTATTTAGACAGCTACCTGGATTTATGGCGAAAATCGTATGGTAATTTTCGTATAGAATCATCTCCGGATTATATGTTCCTGCCCCGGACTGATTATATCCTGGAAATCTTTCAGGGGATTGGGATCGGATGGGAGATTTCCGGTGGTTTTCATTTGATGCAATTCCCCGATCTTGATGTCGATATTTACCTGCTTTCCCTGGGTAAGTACTTGGGACCCTGGTATTTACGTGAACGTGCAATTCTAACGACAGATGATGGGAAAATCAATCAAACTCATTTGATTGGAATTCGTTATTATCCTGGAAATATTGACGATTATATTGAGTTGACCATAGGAGTTTCTAAACAGGCACAAGAGGTCACAAATATGGAAATTCAAAACGAAATTTTCCAGAAAGCATCATACTCGTTACTATTTCAAAAATTTCTCTTGAAAAACTACGGAATGTCAGTATCAGGCATGTATCAGGAGGATTTTGACCGACTGATTGAAAGAAGCCTGATTGTTAGCTTAATAATTCGATGGTAACGTAAGCATTTTAATGCTTTTAACTACTTCTTGAAGCCCTTTCGTTCCATCCTGCCCCAGCTTTTTTTCTTACGAAAGACGGAGATAATTCCCCTGAAACGACAATAAGTAATATACTGTCTATACCCAAAATTTTCGAGAATTGCTAAAATAAACAATTTTAAAAGATCTGAAAAGCGGGAGTATCTTCTGAATGATAATTCTTCCATAGCCACTGCTGCGATAGATAATGCCACACCCAGCACAAAAGCTAAAGCTAAAAAAGCGAGAATATAGGATGTAGAAGCTCTTCCCATGATTAAGGTAACAACAAAACTGATATAGCCCAAAAATTCAATGAGTGGTCCAAGCATCTCTAAGAAATAAAAATATGGGAAAGCGACAAATCCAATTGCGCCATAATTTGGATTTAACAACATCTTTCGGTGTTTATTAAGTGTTTCCCATAATCCTCTCTGCCATCGATCACGTTGGTTCCCGAGTATTTTAAGTGTTTCGGGACATTCAGTCCAGGCGACAGGATCAGGAACAAATCCGATTTTGTAGTCTATGTTATTTTCGAGACAATAACGATGAAGCCGAACAACCAGTTCCATATCTTCACCGACGGTATCCGTGGCAAAACCTCCAGCAGCGATCACAGTTGTGCGTCGGAATAACCCGAAAGCTCCGGAAATTATCAATGTCGCATTTATTGCATCCCAACCCATCCTTCCAGACAAAAAGGCGCGGAGGTACTCAAGAACCTGGAATTTTGCCAGAAGATTTTTGGGAAGTCTGATATCTTTTACGATTCCATGTTCAACCTTGCAATCATTGACAATCCTTATAATTCCACCTGCTGCTACTGTCGAAGAATCCTCAAGAAATGGTCTGATTATTCGAATCAGGGCATTCCTCTCCAAAAGACTATCTGCATCCATTACACAAAAAAATGGTGTTCGGCAATTATTAATTCCAGCATTCAGTGCGTCTGATTTCCCACCATTTTCCTTGTCAACCAACCAAAGATTCGAGTATCGAGAACTTTTATATATTTTCCTGACTTTTGCTGTTTTTATAGTTGACATCGGAAGTCTTGGTGATACACTGAATTCAAATGCTTTTACAAGAGTTTCAACAGTTGAATCTTTTGATCCGTCATTGATAATGATTATTTCAAACTCGGGATAGTTAAGTGTAAGAAGTGACTTAATTGCTTCAACACAAGTAGCTTCTTCATTGTATGCAGGTGCAAGAAGTGTAATAGGTGGAGCACCTGCTGAGGCTACTAATTCTTCTACATCGAATGATTGTAGTCTGCGAGAATACTTACGGAGAGATTTAAAGGCAAAGATACTTGTCAAAAAATAAAATGAGTTAATCGAGAGAAAATAAAAAAGTACGATCAAGTTAAAAATTTGAATTATAGCCCATATGATAGATGAAATCATACATTTATCTCACGGATGACTTCCTGGGCAATCTCTGCCTGTGGAACATTTTTAGCAGCAAATTCTTGGAGGAGTGAGATACCTCCGACTTTTACAAGACTCCTGGCAGCGTGTAAAACCACCCATGAAGAATCGTGTGAAAGGGCTTGCGATATTGTTTCGATATCATTAGAATCACCAAGGTTTCCTATTGCGTTAAACGCTTGTGCTTTAACAACATCATCAGGATGATTACACATTCTTCTAATTTGTGGAAGATGCTTGTCCGTTCCTACTTCCCGGATAATTCGAATTGCGTTTGCGAGAAGATCCCGGTCCTTTTCTTCTGCAAGTACTTTCGATGCAATTTCTGCTGAAAGTGAATCTTTTTGTAGTCGCAGAGCTTCAGCAGATATTGTACGAACGCTAAGTGGGGCATTTCTGTCAATAAACTTTTTCCTCAACGCAGGTGCTGCGTCGGGACCTAATTCTGCCAGCCTGGCAGCCATATAATTTGGGTTCCAAGCTTCAAGTCTATGCAGTTTATCCAATACCGGCAAAATATATTCTTGTCGATCTTTGCGTGTTAGTTCATGCGCTGCTATTGAGACCACGAGGTCTGATGGGTCATCGAGTGCGGCTAAAATGACTTTTACATATTTATTAAAACCCAAAATGCTTAATGTTTTGATCGCTCTGGCTCGTTTTTCCGGATCTTTGTGCCTGGCTTTCAACGCAATTCTGGAGAGAAAAGAGCTTGATAGAGATATCAAATATCTTTGTTCCTCACCATATAGTCTGACTGCCCACCTCATTAAATAATCAACAAAGATTAGTTGATCTTTGGCGTGTACATTCTTAATAACATCAAAGTGACTTATATCGGCAGACATAAATTGCAAAACAAGATGTTGCCAATTTTCTTCAAGCATATTCCTATGCTTTAATTTCTGATTGTTACGAACCCGTAAATATATTGCATAGAGTGAATAGGTAAGACTTATGCCAAGTAATATAGCGATTATAGAAGTAAGCAAAAGTAGGACACGATCAAAGTAAAACAAATCCATTGTGATCATCTCCTTTCAGCGATAGTTATTTTGGAGATATTATGTTAATAATTTCATTCAATAAAGTAAGCGGATCAAAGGGTTTTTTTATTACTCCTATTGCGCCTAACGACAATAATTCTTGAATTTCGTCATCTTTTGTTTTGCCGGTCAAAAATATTACAGGAATCTCGTTTAATCTGCTATTGGGTATGTTTCGCAGCTTTTCATATAGTTCAGGACCATCAATTTCGGGCATTAAGTAATCAAGTAATATCAAATCTGGAAGTTCTTGTAAAATCATATCAATGGATTCAAGTCCGCCTTCGGATAGAACGACTTCATGTTGACCAGATTTCTCAAGAGATATTTTGGTGATTAAGCGAATGTCGGCATCATCATCGATTAATAGGATTTTCATTTATCTCTCTTGAGTAAACGATGAATTCTTGCCATAAGTTCTTCAGGAGAGAAAGGTTTAGTAAGATAATCATCTGCTCCCAGGTTTAGTCCTTTGACTATTTCCTTTTCATTACCTAATCCAGATAAAATAATAATCGGTGTTTTTGCATTTGCTGGAATTTCCCGGATATTCCTGAGAAGCTCAAAGCCGTCCATCACAGGCATTTTAATATCGAGAATAAACAATTCAGGGGTTTCCTTTTTTGCGGCTTCGAGCGCTGAAGCACCATCTGTAAAATGGCTAACCTCGAAATTATGCTTCTTCAGACGATGTTTGACTAATAAGGCAATCATATCATCATCTTCCGCGAGTATTATTTTCTCCTGAACAGGAATTGCATTATCATCATGGGAAAATATTCTATTCCTTCCTGAAGATTTTGCCAGATATAGAAATTGGTCTGCTTCAGCTACTGCATCACGCAATAATACCCCTTCTTTTACTTCTGCAACACCTGCTGAAAAAGTTACCCGGAACTTTCTAACTTCTGGTTTCTTAGTTTGAAATATCATCGCCCGGACGGCATTAAGCGACTTTTGGATAGCTTGTATTGCTCCATCAAGTTTTGTGTCAGGGAAAAGGGCTACAAATTCCTCGCCCCCCCATCGAGCTAAATAATCAGACTGGCGAAGATAATCCTTTATTTTAGTGGATACTGCATAAAGAACTTTATCTCCTATATCATGTCCATAAGTATCATTTACCGACTTGAAGTGATCAATATCAAAAATCGCTATGCAAAATGATTGATTTTTTCTTATGGCGAATGACGATGTTCTATCAAACATCTCTGTCAATGCTGCTCGATTCGGCAAGCCTGTAAGAGGATCCGAACGCGCTTCACGTTGTTGATCTGCATACTTCTGTAATAAAGTAGCAACGGCCACAGACAGTTCACCCGGCTCAAAAGGCTTTTCAAAATATACAGAAGCACCAAGCGCGAAACATTCCGCTTTAGTTGAGTAGTTGTCCTTACCAGATAGAACTATGACAGGAATTCCAGCAAGTGAAGGACGTTCACGTAAAGACAATAGTAAACTTCGTCCATCAATATCGGGCAGTATTAAATCTAAGATTATTAAATCAATGCTTTCATCGGATAGAATTTCTTCTGCTTTTTCACCATTATCTGCGACAAAAATGGTTCTTTTAGGTAGATCAAGCCTTCTTTTAAGAAAATCAGTAATACTTGGATCATCATCAACAATTAATATATTCACTTCCCTGCTTTCATTGTCCATGACAACTTTCACCAGGAGTGATATCAGGTCCTGTAGTTTTGCTAATACTTCAGTATCTTCCGCGTCCTCTACTATTTGTCCCGCTTGAGTTATTTGAGGAAATCCGTAAATTGCACCTGAACCTTTAAGCGAATGCGAAATTCTTCGAATTGAATCAATCGCTTCAGCGTGCAATTCTTCTTCTGAAGGATCGCCTAAAACCTTTCTCGCAGCATAAAGAGCCTCTATCCTTGCGAAAAGTCCTTCAATATAAGAATTCTGTATATTATTCATTTTTAGCCATCTTCACAGTGAAAACACCATCCAAAATTGTTTCCGTTTATGTCTAATTCACCAACACTTTTAAGTATTTATCGTCTTTTCAAAATTCATTATTGTATAATTGTAAGTGAATACTTTTATATACCGGAAACATACGATTCAAAATTATCTTCAACTCCCGCTATTTTTTTAAAATTCTACATCCTCTGTGTTTTTAAAATTGTATTAGCAATATTATATTTCTCAAAAGCCATTGGCAGCAAAGTTGATATCTTTTCTTTACCTTGATCAACTGCCAAATATTCCATCTCCTCTGAAATCGAATGTAATTGCATGGCTCCCAGGTTGGCAGCAGTTGATTTCAGGGAGTGCATGGAACGTTCAACAGTTTTCAAGTCATCAGCCTCAAAAGCTTCTTTTGCTTTTTCCAGAAGTTCCGGCACTGTTTCAGAAAAGAGGTCGATCATTTGATTCAACAGTTCGACTCCTCCCAATTTGATTAACCGTTCCAGAATTTCTTTATCTATGTGATATTGTCCAGAGTTTTGCACAGTAGAACTCTCAGATTATTTAAAAATGAAAAATATACAAGTAATAACCTTTAAAAGCTATTTAATTCAATTGTTCAGATAAGATATTTCGTGTCAGAGGCAAATAATAATTCCAGAAAAACTCTTTTCTATCATTGATATCTGTCCAATTATAAAGAAAATGGCGAAAAAATGAAATACCACGAAAATAAGTCCAAAACATATGTACCGGGCTATCACTCCAGTCGCCCGCAAAATAATAGAATTTATATTGCTTGTCATGAACTATCATCGCTGGAAATCGTTTAGGAATATTAAATTTAGCAAGTAAAGAGTCGCCAACCTCGTTTGTATGAAGTTCATAAGATGCCAGAACATCATTTTCCTGCCCACCGAACGTGATATCAAACCAATACGGATACCGGATTCTTTTGGGAAGATCATATTTCTCCGAAGCAGCCTCAGTTGTCATTATAACCGGTAAATTGAAAGATAAATGAGTTTTTTCTGCCAGAATCACTATACGACTGTCCAAATGTACCAGAACAATACCTGAGCCTGAAAAATGCCATTGAATTGAATCTTGTTTCTCATAATGTTCAGGTATCCAGGCAGGCAGTTCAGGATTTAAAGATAGATCAAGTTCATCAAAGAATCGTCCTGTCCACCCAGACCAGCTTATATCAAATTCCTCCTGAAACTTCTTCCGTATGTGCCAGTTGGTTGGCGATGCAATTGTATTAAACTCAGTCAAAATCAATTTACCTTTTTCTTTCATGTTGGTAATTAAGTCCAACTCGTTTTCCCGGAGACCTCCATATATCAACCTGGTAGTAGTGTCCGATATTTGATTTTCAGGCAAGTCGTCTGCATAGATCCCGTATGTATCTGTAATAAATACTGCATCAAGAACATCTGACAGGCTATCTATCATGGCATCGGAATATTGGCTAAGATCCTGTATTTGGTACTCTTTGTCACCTTTTGTGGGGAAAAATCCAGAATAATCTTTATTGAGCATGTATAATTCATCATTATTTTTTGTATATCTTTCATTTCTTAGTACCCAGACCAATGATCTATGTTCATGAGCTTCAAGGGATGGAACTGTTTTATCGATTATCAGAATGTTTAATGGATGTCTTGGAGATATTCTCCATATAACATGCATCCAAAGCGGAGTGAGAATTAATATCCATCCAATTACCTTTGTATAACGTTTGCGTTTATTTTTCATGATTGTACCGGGCTGTTCTCTTAAAAATGATCAATTGAAAACTATTTGAAGGAATATAGTCGGTTTTGTGTTTTTTTTTATAGCGTTCTCATTAATTCTTTACTTATTATATTTTATTCCCATCTCAGATAATCAACGGAGGTTAATCGGTTTTGTCGCTCAAACAATATGTAAAAAGAATGATCATTCTACAATCAATTTATGCTCGTATAAATAAACTTTTGTGGATCTATCTTTTTGCAGGCTCAATGATAGCCCTACTATATGGCTGTACTGCTTCTTCAAATCTGAATTATCAGAAAAGAGCTTCTTCTGTTGATTCAGAACGAACGATTCAATTTTCAGGATACACCTGGGTTGTACGCGATAATCCTGAACTTGCAGGACCTGGACCAAATATATTCAATTCATCAAAAAGGTCAGTTTGGGTTGATAGACGTGGACGATTGCACCTTATGATACGGCTACAAAGAGGTAAATGGACTTGTGCAGAAATAGTTTCTCAAAAGACTTTCGGGTATGGAACATTTCGATTCACATTGGCTCCAAATGTTTTCAACATAGATCCTCAAGCCGTGTTAGGACTGTTTCTCTACGATAAAAATGCATCGAACACTGCATACCGGGAAATAGACATAGAGGTTTCAAAGTGGGGATTCCCGGATGGCAAAAATATTCAATATGCTCTTCATAGCCGAAACTCAGGTCCAACCGTAAACAGGTTCAAAATTAAACCCTCAAAAAAATCTTCAGTTCATGAATTCAAATGGAGTCATGGGGAACTTAATTTCCATAGTTATCATGCAGCCGATGCAAATTCTTCAGACATAAGTCAAAACCTGCAAGATTGGACATATGATAAAAGTGGTGACGTTCCTAAGCCCGGCAATTCGAAAGCATACATAAATCTATGGCTTTATGAGGGAAAGCCTGCTTATTATGGAAAAGATGTAGAGGTTGTAATTGAAAATTTTGAATATCTGCAATGATTTGTAAATCATTTTATTCAAAGCATAAAACAGCATTAATGATAATGCTAATAACAGAATGATTACTTAATTAATAGCATTTTCCGTACAGATGAATTATAACCTTCAAGGCTTAGATAATAGAAATAGATTCCCGATCCCAGGTCATGCGCATTCCAGGTAATAGAATGTCTGCCAGGAATATTATTTACTATAGAAAATACATCAACCTGTTGACCAAGGATATTAGTAATTACAAGTTTGCCTTTTCCATAACCAGGAACAGAAAACTCTATTCGAGTTGTATGGTTAAAGGGATTGGGATAGTTTTGATCAAGCCTGAAATCAATACTCACATCCGGCTCGTCGATTCTTACTGATAAAGCTTCTCCATTTTCTTCAGCGGGGGTTCCATGTTCCTGGGACGATTGCCAATTTTCAGCGAGACTGTTATCCTTCATCGGATCAATCAGTTCAAGAGTCGATCCTTCACCGTCAGGGAATCCAGGCCAGGGCGCAACATCATCAAACTCCACCCAGTCGATTAGTAATCCTTGGTTGTTATAGAGCCTGATTAATTCACCCTGTCCGCTCAATCCGAAATCGAAATTGCCTACCGCATTATTCACTTCGGGAAACAATTCAGAAAAACCAGCTGTATCTCTGCAGAGAACAATAAAATCCTGTCCCTGGATTGAAGAATTTGCAGGAAAAATAAAAATATTCTCATCATTATCATCTTGGAATATCCAGCCTTCAAGGTTGATTGTCCCTTCACCTGGAAAATATAACTCAACCCAGTCACCCGGATCGAAATCATCCGCCGAGTTATAATTAATCTCATTAATTGTTACATCAAATTGGTTATAGGGCATTGTACCATATGTATCACATGTTTGAGAAACAAGCTCGGTATGTACAGGCGAAAGAAGTTTTGCAGTATCATCGACAGAAATCTCATAATACAATTCGCCCACATAAATCGAATGATTAAAATGATGGCTGGCATAAGTGCTGTCTGAACCGACTATCAGAGTCAAGCCCGGATCGACAATTGTACTTTCGGGAAGGAAGAAATTTTGATAATACTCGCCGGATTGAATCAGGCAATACGAGAGATCAATTGATTCCTCAGATGAATTTTCCAATTGGACAAAGTAATCATCACCATGTTTATAGAAGTTTTCAAAAGAAATATTTTCCTGAATTCCTGTAGAGCTCTCTCTCGAATTAAGAGCAAATGTATTTGTGCGAATATATTCAAGATAAAAAAGACCATTGTAAGGATATGAAATTCCAGATCCAGCGAAACTAAATGGCATTAAATACCTTCCGGTGTTATAGATATTTAAAGAAATTCCATAGACTAGATCTCCTGCTTCGAGGTCGTCATGATTCCCATCGTCAAATAAATGAATGGTGTTGAAATCATATAAGGATCCCCATTGACCGAAGTTGAGATCAAACGCGTATGAAATTACGATCTCTTGTGCCTCCTCTGAGCTCACTCTGAATGTAACTTCGGGATCTTCTTCAGTTGGGAAAGCGTTGGATACAAAGAAATTACTGAGTAGTGTAAAGTTGAAATAGTCCAAATCGTCAAGAAATTCAGATCTTTCATTTAGGAAAAAATGCAAGTGTTCAATAGCGGCTTCAAATTCATCACTATTCATTCCATTTAGAGTATCCTGATTAACATCATTCTGAATACGAATGAATGTTGTATCAACTAGGTCATTAAGGTAATCGAAGCCTTCATCAGCGACACTGTATACTTTTTCCCAGAATTGACCACGATAATCATCTGACTCTATCAATCTGCGGAACAAAGTTTGATGATTTAACAAGAAAATATCGTATAGCTGAATATGTGTGCTGTCAAATTCGCCAGTAGCTAGATTACCCATTGATCCATCGTTGTCCCAGGGAAAAAGCTGGTATCTGCCAGAATCAGGATTTCTATAGAGGTAATAATTCTTGGTGAAACAATCCAGGCTGACTATTGAATACTCTATAGCAAAATATTGAAGCACATTGTCAATATCGAAAATAGAATCAATGGAATCCTCGAAATCCTCATCTGTCATGTAAAATAATCTGTTCAGGAGCAGTTGCAAATCTGAATAGTTATTCTCATTGCCGATTTCAATCTCCCAAGTTGAAGGATAAAAATTATAATTATTTAAGGGAGCCATAGAACCACCATGATTGCTCGCTTTATAAAGGTTGCCAGCCGTCAATTCATTCCTCTCGAAAAAGTATTCATCAACAACTTCAGTGTGAATATATACTCCTATAAAAGAATCGTTGAGGACGAGGCTAATGTGTTGGGTGTTGGAGGCTAAGTATTCAAAATATTGATAAAGGTTCATCGTTAAGTGATTCCGCATGACGGTTTTGTCAAGATATTCTGCGTTAAGGTTGATCTTACGTGCGCTAAAAATGTTATTGCTGTTTTCGAATTTTATTTTCCAGCTCTTCTTCTCATACTCTCTAGAGAGACCTCCCCTGAATCGAACCTCACAATCATACTCAATATCCCCAAACGAAAAAACCGCTGGATAATACTGATTTGATTGAGGATTTGCATATAATGCTTCAAGATATTGTTCAGCAACCTCAAGCTCATATGTCGGAAGGGTAAGCTCTTGTGAAAATGCGTTGAGCGAGAATGCAAAAATTACTGGCAGTAACAAATATTTAGAAATGCTTGTCATCATCTGATTCTTCCTGAATATGTTTACTGAATATAACCTGAATTTTGCTTGAATCAAATGAGTATGTTTTCAGATAATAAGTATCGTTTGTATGTTGTCAAAGTTATTAAGACAGCTTCTAAAGTTGTAATTTTGGTCTTAACGTTGTAGTTACTTTTCCGTCCTCCCAACTATGATGATTTCACATTCAATAAATTATGTATTGTGAGTGTGGTTTTAATATTTGGATTGCTGAGTGTCCCATGAAAGTAAGCTACCCCACGGCAAGCAGTGGGATAGCTTACAAGTACCCCCGACAGGACTCGAACCTGTTACCTCAAGATTAGGAATCTTGCGCTCTATCCTGATGAGCTACGAGGGCATATATTCTTGGTAATAACGGTAAATCAAACCCAAGCCTTCGCTATTAAACCTCCTCCTTTCAAATGGTCGAGATTCAGGTCAGCTAACATGAATCTGTGTGCGAAAGGAAAAACAAAAAGATAATATAACGGCAGCAATAATACAAAAAACTTTGAGATCGATAGCAACCTGAATGGTATTCCCTGCATCATCCACCATGAGACCATCCCCCATCTGCCATAAGTAAACCTTACCTCGGCTCGAGAGAAACCTGATTCAAGCAGCTTCTCTCGCAATTCATCCGGATGATAGCCGTCCCGTACATGCTCGCCGACAAAGGAATCATGATGCGAAACAGTACGACTGTCCACCTCTGATGCCGGTGTGTGAATGAGTAGAATCCCGCCTTTCTTCAATGCTCTTCTGAGATTTTTCAGTACTTTGATGTCATCTTCAATATGTTCCATTATATCGACTGCTATTGCCAGATCATACGTATTTTTGTCCTTCAAATCATTCAAGTCCAGTTCTTTGAAATTACAGCGATCTCCAAATCCCTCGCCTGTAAAAAAGCTGATGCAATCCTGAACTTGCTGTACATTAACGTCATATCCTGTAACTCTTACATCAGGGATTTCACGTAATGCTTGATCAGTATAAGGACCAAAACCGTACCCTGCATCGAGTATATGTGCATTTGGCGGTAATACCCTGAATATCTTACTCAACTGACGCTTGACGTGACGCACCCTGAGAAAGCCTAACTCAAACAATAGATACGCCATTCGTCGTACCCACCCGCTTGGACGCATGGGTATTGCCAGCAATTCTTTTAAAGGTTCATATTCCATAGGGGTGAAAGTAAGGAAAGGGTTGAGATGACTCAAGAGAGACACAGAAGATTATGAGTCAGAAAGTTTCTTTAAGAGCATGAATAATGTAACAAATCCCGATATTCAACTCGCTCTGATGAATGTGGTAATTGAAAGCTATTCACAGGATATTATGGGTGAACAGGATAGAAATTATTTTTTCTTTGCCCCTTTGCGGCTTTGCGTGAGGTATAAGCCTGTATTCAGTCGTATATTAACACCAGTTTAATTAACGTAAACAGAATTTATAGCACCAGTATCTCATGGACTGCCCTTTCTCAGGATGTTGATTCGTGTTTGATGCAACAGATTGCAGTGTGAGTATGAAAGAGTATAAGAAGAGGAAAATATCGCAATGTTTGTTCGCCGGCAGATCATTTTATTAGTGGTACTGATTATTGTATGCAACGTCCCGGCACAGGAGCCTGTTACAGTCGCTGTTCTCGATCTGGAAATGTTGACAGGTGTACCTGAAACATACCAGGGCGCCCTGAGCGAGATACTTCGGGAAGAGTTTTTTCATACAGGGCGATTTCGTGTGATTGAGCGAAACAATATGGAAGACATCCTGACCGAGCAGGGCTTCCAGTTTTCAGGCTGTACTTCAGATGAATGTGCTGTAGAGGTTGGACAACTGTTAGGTGTTCAGCAGATGATTGCGGGATCAATAAGCAAGCTGGGTGAATTGCATACAGTGTCACTTCGTCTTATTGATGTGGAGACTGGTGAAGTATTAGACATGCAAAGCGCACGTTGCCGCTGTTCTATCGAAGAGGTGGCGGAAACGAGTCTTGCAGATGCTGCACAAGCAATTACGGGTAAGGGAAACGTATCCAGGCAATCAACAACCGGGAGGCAGGTAGTTGGGGTCCATTACCGGGGATGCGGTTCGTACGGATTCCCGGTGGTAGTTTTATGATGGGTTCGCCATCGGACGAGAGTGGTCGTGATGGTGATGAAGGACCACAGCACCAAGTGACAATTTCCTCTTTCCAAATGATGACAACCGAGGTAACCCAGGCGCAGTGGGAAGCGGTGATGGGTTCTAATCCGGCAAAGTTCAAAGGTTCTAATCTTCCGGTAGAACAAGTATCCTGGAATGACGTACAGGATTTCCTTAAGAAGTTAAACCAGTCTGATCCCGGGAAGGGATATCGTCTGCCTACAGAAGCGGAATGGGAATATGCCTGCCGTGCAGGAACAACAACAAGATATTATAGCGGCAAAAGCGAATCGGATCTCGCCAGTGTTGGCTGGTATAATGGCAACTCAGGCAAAAAAACACATCCTGTTGGTCAGAAGAAAGAGAATGCATGGGGGCTATATGACATGCATGGAAACGTGAATGAGTGGTGCAAAGAATGGTATGACGGAGATTATTACGACTCAAGTCCAACAACTGATCCGCAGGGAGCATCAAGTGGGCCGTATCGTGTGCTGCGTGGCGGCTCCTGGGGCAGTTACGCCAGGGGCTGTCGTTCCGCCCTTCGCAACGGGACCATCCCGGACAACCGTGACTACGTCAACGGTTTTCGTGTGGTGTTTGTTTCATCTAGTCCTTGATATTTCTGTGGGCTGAAGTTCTGTTTTCTGATGGGTTTTAAGGGGGCGAAGCACCCTTCGAGATTTCTTTTGAAAAGTTGATTATTTTAGCATAGTGTGAGCTGTTTTGGTGATATTTTGGAGTGCTGAAGCCATGCTTCCCGGTGAAGAGCGCATACTTCCAGATATTCCAATAATACTTTCCTTTATGAACATCAATTTTCGAAACTGAACGAAATAATTCTTTGTTCATTACGAAAAAAAGCGCAAGCATGGCTTGCTCATCGTAGTGTTCCGTCAGTTCTTTAGCGAAGCGATGAACTGACGGGGATTGCTGTCAGGTCTCCACTTCGTTCAAGACCTGACAGAACAATCAAAACTCTGCAAGCTAAAGCTTGTACTCTGTGTTGTTTAGAGTCCAACCTTCAGGTTGTTCTTTTAATGCGTTGGAATGTAGAAGCTAAAGTATGTTCTTAAAAAATCACACTGAAGTGTGTACTCTAAACTGCGTGAACTCTAAACTGTATGTACATTATTCAGATAAAAAATCCCCCATAATCGGGGGAAAATCAACAATCTCTATATGCAATTCAGATTACATCAAGCCGGAAACCGAAGCTTGTGCGATACTCAGTAACCAATCAGGTTTGATACCGATAACAATCACAAGCACGACACAGATAAACATGATAGATACCATCTCCCCTGCCCAGAAAATGGGAGCTTCTTTTTCTTCATCACGTTCTTTCAGGTACATCATTATTATAACTCGGAGGTAATAATATACACTGACGGCGCTGTTCAATACTCCGATAACCGCCAGTCCAACAAATCCAGATTTAACCGCTGCGCTGAAAATATAATATTTCCCAAAGAATCCGGCTGTTGGAGGGATACCTGTTAACGACAGCATGAAGATCATCATGGCAAATGCCAGGATCGGTTTCCTGAAGCCTAACCCACGGTAATCCTCGTAGGAATAACCTTTTTCATCAGACTCATCTCGATTTACAGCGATGGCAACCAAGAAAGCGCCGATATTCATTATGGCATATACAACCAGGTAGAATAAAATCGCTGAAGCTCCCATCTGTTCCCATGTGAGCAGGGCAACGACCAGGTAACCGGCGTGAGTAATACTGGAAAACGCCAGCATTCTTTTTACGCTGTCCTGCCGTAAAGCAATGAGGTTACCCACAGTCATGGTTAATACTGCTATCCACCACAAGACCGGTTCAAGTCCACTTGATAAATCCCCAAATCCTACATAAAATACTCGGATAAACGCCGCAAAAGCCGCAGCCTTGGGAGCTGTGGACATAAACGCTGTTATAGTCGTGGGAGCGCCCTCGTAGGCATCAGGCGACCACCAGTGGAAAGGAACAAGCGAAGTTTTGAAGGCAAAGGCAATCAGGATCAATCCAACTCCAGCCCAGGCAATTACCGGCATTGCAGTATTCACAGTGCGGAAATAAACCATGATATCGGTGAGGTTTGTCGAGCCGGTTGAGCCGTAAATCAGGGCAATACCATAGACAAAGAAACCGGTTGTAAATGCACCAAGCAGGAAATATTTCAGTGCGCCTTCATTCGACGATGCTTTATGTCTCGACATTCCAACCAATGTATAAAGACAAATAGACATGGTTTCGATGCCAAGGAAAAGAATTAACAGATCATTTGCCATCACCATCAGCATCATCCCGAACAATGCGAGAAGAAGCATCAGGTAATATTCAGCAATGCGGATTTTTGCCAGACCTATATATTTTTCACTGACATAAATTATAATGAAAGTTATAAAAGTAAGGACCACCCTGAAAAAGAAGGTAAACCCGTCTATCATTACCATTCCACCGAAAGCCTGACCGAAATCATCCTTCTTGAGTATAGTGGCAACCAATACTCCGATTAATCCCGCAAGGCTGACCAGTCTCACCGGTCCAGTAGATTTTCCGCGAGGGCTGATTACATCAGTCAAAATTGCAAGTAAAACCACACCGACGAGGACAATTTCAGGAAGAATTCGTCCTACATGCATTCCGGCTATCAGGTTATCAAACATTTTCTTTCTCCATTACCGGGCAACTATGGTGAGGAATGACTCGATTGACGCCGTCATTTTTGTCAGGAACGTGTTCGGATGTATCCCGATCCAAAAAATAAATACCAGTATGGGAAGCAGGCTTGCCCATTCAGTGAGATTTAAATCTTTCAATGATTTGTTCTCTTCATGAGTAATTTCGCCGAAGAACACCCTCCGGTACATCCATAACAAGTAAACTGCTGCCAGGATCACACCGGTAGCTCCAAGAATCGCGAATATCGGTGCAGTCTGGTAAGCGCCAAGCAAAATCAGAAATTCACCAACAAATCCGTTCAATCCAGGCACTCCAACTGAAGAAAGCATAACTATCATAAATATTGTCGCATACATAGGCATCACCTTGGCGACGCCTCCGTAGTCGGCAATCAAACGGGTATGCCTCCGGTCATATAACACTCCGACAAGAAGGAAGAGTGCGCCGGTGGAAAGTCCATGATTTACCATTTGGATCATAGCACCGGTTACAGCCTGGGTATTCAGAGCAAATAATCCGAGCATGACAAAACCGAGGTGACTGACAGAGCTGTACGCTACCAGTTTTTTCATATCCGTCTGAACAATACTGACCATAGCTCCATATATAATCCCGATAACCGCCAGTATCAGCATCAAGGGCTTGAAGTAAACAACTCCATCTGGAAACAGGGGCATGGCAAAACGAATGAATCCATACGTCCCCATTTTCAACAAAACACCGGCTAAAATCACCGAACCTGCTGTAGGAGCCTGAACATGAGCATCCGGCAGCCAGGTATGAAATGGAAACATTGGTACTTTTATTGCGAATGCCAGGGCAAATGCCGCAAATAACCAGATTTGAGCCTGAACGTCAAAAGAGGAATGCTGCATTATCAGCGTATAGTCGAAAGAATGCCCGACACCTGGGATATTTGTATTGAAATAAATCCACAATATTCCAACCAGCATCAGCAAACTGCCGACCATGGTATAAAGGAAGAATTTCACCGCCGCATAAATTCGCTCCACCCCACCCCAGATTCCGATAAGGAAATACATCGGTATTAGCATCACTTCCCAGAACACATAGAACAGGAAGAGATCGAGGGCAAGGAAAGTTCCCAGCATCCCGGTTTGAAGAATAAGCATACTGATAAAATATCCCCTCAGGGATTTTGTAACAGCCGCGCTTCCAAGAACCACAATTGGTCCAAGGAAAGTAGTTAGGAGCACTAATAAAAGGCTTATTCCATCAATTCCAAGATGGTAACTGATTCCCATAGAGGGAACCCAGTCAATTTTTTCAACAAATTGAAAAGCAGCGGTTGAACTGTCAAAAGCAAAAAACAGCGGCAGGCTGACTATAAAATCCACCGTCATTATTGCAAAAGCGGCAATACGAAGCGCCTTACTGTTTGACGCCGGCAGCGCCAACAACAGCAACGCCCCGATGAAGGGGATAAAAATTATCGCTGTCAACCAAAGGGTCATCACATTCTCCCTACACCTTTTGCGTTTACCTGCCCATCAGGGCGGCAAGAATTAATATGACACCAAGTGCAATCATAAGCGCATAGTTACCTACAATACCTGTCTGCATCCTTCGCAGACCTCCACCAAAAACACGAACTGCCCTGGCCGTTCCATTCACCAGGATGTTATCAATAAATCCAGCGTCAAAAATCTTCCAAGCATACCTGCTTAGATCTATCAGCGGCTGGATGACAACAGCATTATAAACTTCATCGACATGATACTTTTTCAGAAGCAATCTCTGAATCCCTGATTGTTCATCATCGGATTTGGCAATCAAACCTTTCTTGATGTACATCAACCATGCTATGAAAAGACCGATGACAGCAGCGCTGACACTTACTGCAATCAGAAGCCATTCAAGACCATGAGACAAATGGTGAGGATGATAATGAACAGCGCTATACGCCGGTTCGAAAACCGGTTTTAGCCAGGTTTGGAACAGATGGAATTTTGAAAGCACCGGCGGCAATCCGACATAACCTCCAATAATTGCGAGGATTGCCAGTACCACTAATGGTGCAGTCATTATCGGCGGACTTTCTTTCAGTCCTTCTGCTGAACCCTCAGGACCTTTATAATTTCCGTGGAATGTCAGGTAAACGAGACGGAACATGTAGAATGCTGTGATTACAGCTCCCACAAGTCCCAAGCCCCATACAACATATCCAACGCCCTCTGAAGCAAAAGCGTTAGCCAGTATCTCATCCTTACTGAAAAATCCTGCGAAGCCGGGTAATCCGGATATTGAAATTGTCGCAATTACAAACAACCAGTAAGTCAAAGGAATATATTTTCTTAGCCCACCCATATTACGAATATCCTGGGGGTCGGTGTCGTGATCATGAACTTTATGTAACGCGCCATGCATAGTATGGATAACAGCGCCGGAAGCGAGGAAGAGAAGCGCTTTGAAAAAGGCATGGGTCATCAAGTGAAATATTCCTGCAGAAAAAGCGCCGACACCACAAGCCATAACCATGTAACCAAGCTGGCTGACCGTTGAATAGGCTAAAACCTTCTTTATATCCATCTGCTTGATGCCGATAGTTGCTGCAAACAAAGCTGTGAATCCACCAATCAGGGCAACCACCATCATTGACGTTGGAGCCAACATAAACAGAGTAGCTGTACGGGCGATCATATAAACACCCGCAGTTACCATAGTAGCAGCATGGATTAAAGCGCTGACTGGTGTCGGACCTGCCATTGCATCAGGCAGCCAGACAAAAAGCGGAATTTGAGCGCTCTTCCCCGTGGCGCCAAGCAGTAATAAAAGCGTTATTGCAGTTATCGCCGGAGCACCAACGCTATGTCCCCAAAGATGAGCGGCTGCTGGAAACATTTCAGTGAATTTTAGCGTTCCGAGGTAATAAAAAAGCAGGAACATGGCGATCAACATACCGAAATCACCGATACGGTTAACAATAAAAGCCTTCATTCCAGCTTCTGCTTTTTTCTGATCTTCCCACCAGAAACCGATCAAGAGGTAACTGCATAATCCTACTCCCTCCCACCCAATGAAAAGGATCGGGAGGTTGTTACCCAGAACCAGTACCAGCATAAAAAAGACAAAAAGATTGAGAAAAACGAAAAATACATGAAATCTGCTGTCACCATGCATATATCCAATAGAATAGATATGGATAAGAAAGCTGATACCGGTGACAACCAGGATCATCACAGAGGTCAGAGGATCAATCAGGAAAGCAAAATCGAGCGTAAGATTCCCGGACGTGATCCAACGAAATATCGTTACCTCAACGACCCGATGTTCAGGATCGAGCGCGGCAAGCTTCAGTGTGATCATTAGCGCAACCACAAAAGATGCACCGATCATCAGACTCGCAAGCCAGCCGACAATTTTCTCAGGTAATTTCTTCCCGAAAAAAGTGTTGAATAATAAACCAATCAGTGGAAATAAGACTATCCATACCGCGAAATCCACGGTGTTCTCCCTAAATTTCTTAACTAATCAAACGATTAAACTATAATTATTTACGATATCCAAGAAAATCACTAACGATCATTCCAGCATCTTTCGCTATTCTACTAAGTAAAATTGGTAAAATATCTCTACCTTTATGAAATGGAACCGTTGTTCTTCTTCCATCAGAGTGCTAAAACTGCTTCTGCGAACCACGTTGACGGATTTCCTTGAATCCCAAGTTCTCAAGAATTTTTATAATCTCATTCGGCTTAAGAATGGGTGTTTTCCCCATTATTGCGCCAACACTACATTCTGTGTTCAGACAAAAAAAGTGTCCATATCCGGATCACCATCCTCAAGAAGCATTCCGATAACTTCACGAAGGTTTTCGTTCAATTCATCAAGCGTTTCAGCCTGGCTGTGAGCGCCAGGAAATCCAGGAACATATCCAACGTAGAGTTCTGTATCCAAGCACCGTTCGACTATAGCAGTAAAGGTTTTCATAATTTCTAATTATTTAAATCTATCCTTTGAGCAAATTGAAATTGCCAACATCAATTGTACCTTTATTCCTGAACATGGTCACAACGATAGCCAGCCCAATACCGACTTCCGCTGCAGCGACTGTCATAGTAAAAAACACAAATACCATACCATCAATATTCTGTAAATAATGACTGAATGCTATCAGGGTCATGTTCGCTGAGTTCAGCATAAGTTCAACTGACATTAAAATTATTAATACATTGCGCCTGGTCAGCACTCCCGTTACACCTATTGCAAAAATGATTGCTGAAAGAATCAGGTAATGATTAAGAGTCAATTCCATAATTATACTCGCTTTTTCTTGGCTAAGGCTACGGCGCCAAGTACTGCCGCCAATAGTAAAACACCGGCAATTTCAAAGGGTAAAATAAAATCAGTAAATAAAGCTTTTCCAAGGAAATCTGCACGACCCATCGCATAGATTTCATCTCCGCCGTTTAGTGGCGGAATTGCAGGGCCGGGGCTGCTTGCGAGATATGACAGAAAAACGATACCTACACCAATCCCTACAGCATATCCAAGCGGTTTCCATATCGGAATAAGTTCTTTTCCTTCTTCCGCCTCTGGTTCACGTAAGTTAAGCATCATTACCACGAAGAGGAAAAGCACCGCTATCGCGCCCGCATAAACGATAATCTGCACAGCAGCTAAAAATTGTGCGCCTAAAAGCACATAAAACCCAGCAAAACAAAAGAATGTGAGTACGAGATACAGGATACTCGATACCGGGTCTTTCCGGGTTATAACCATCAACGCACTGAACAGCGTCACAAGCGCTAATACTATGAACATTACACCTTGCATGCTCTATCCGATATTAAGACTTACAGGTATTAATCTTTATAAAAAATCGGACCGCCTTCTTTATCGGTCAACTTCTCTTTATCCCAAATCAGTGATTCTCTACTCTCACCGATAAATTCGTAAAATGGTGTCAGGAAAATCGCTGCTTCTGGACATGCCTCTTCACATAACCCACAGAAAATACAACGTAACAGGTCTATTTCATAAGTAACTGAATAACGTTCAGTTGTATGCAAATGTCTATTTTCAGGCGGCACTTCTCCTGCCTGAATGGTGATAGCATCAGCCGGACATGCCAGCTCGCACATCTGGCATCCAACACACCTTTCCCGCCCGAACTCATCACGTTTTAAAACATGTCTTCCACGCCATCGGTGGCTCACTTCAAGTTTCTGCTCCGGATATTGAATTGTAACCGGCTTCTGAAAAAAATGAGTCAGCGTTACCGCCATCCCTTTCATTATTGCAGGTATGTATAACCTTTCTGAAAAGGATAAATCATATTTTCTAAATGGATCTTTTACTTTTGTATCTGACACTCAACTCTCCAAATGCATTCACAGGATATAAGGATATCAAGGATATACAGGATAAAATCTATTCAATAAAAAGTCTTTTATATTCCAATTTTGGTTTTCCAAAGTTTATTAATAATCCTACTTCAATTCCAGTTGCTTTTAAATAATTAATTACCTGTGCTTTATGTTCAGGAATTAGATAGCCAACGGCTTTTAACTCCAACAAGACTCGATTTTCAACTAATAAGTCTGCATAAAAAAGACCAACATCCTGATCACGAAAATAAACGTTTATCTTCTTCTGTTTTTCTACTTTCAAGCCTTTCTCTTTTAGCGCAATTTACAAGGAATTTTCATATACGCTTTCAAGAAAACCTGAGCCTAGCTCTTTTGAAACTTCAAAACAAACACCAATTATCTTATGAGTAAGTTCACCATACTTAAATTCCATATGTTTATCCTACCCATCCTAAACATCCTTACATCCTGTGAATGCTTTACCCCGCAATCCCAAATTTCTGGAACAATAATATTAATCCTGCGGTCAGGAATATATTAAAAATTGCAAGAGGGATAAGTTTCTTCCAACCGAGATATAGTAATTGGTCATAACGGAATCTTGGCAGCGTCCAGCGTACCCACATGAACACAAACAGGAAGAATAACGCTTTTATCCAGAGTACTCCAAAACTGATAATACCCCATATTAATCCCGGATTCTCCGGAACCGCTACCCAGGGAATTGTCCAGCCGCCGAAGTATAACGTGGCAATAAAACATGATGCCAGGGTCATATGAGTATATTCACCAAACTGAAACAGTCCGAATTTCATGGACGAATATTCGGTATGATAACCCGCTACCAGTTCATTCTCAGCTTCAGGCAGATCAAAAGGCATCCTTGAACACTCAGCAAATACTGAGATGTAGAATAATAAAAAACCCAGAGGATGACTGAAGACACTCCAATGCCAGATCGGGCCGGATTGTTGAATTACAATCTGCCTTAATGCAGGAGTTCCGTGATCAATCATCAATGCAACCAGCGCCAGTCCCATAACAATTTCATACGAAATCATCTGGCTGACAGTCCTCAATCCACCCATCAATGAGTATTTATTATTGGAAGCCCATCCACCCATTGCTATTCCGTAAACACCTAACGATCCAATAGCGAGGATGTACAGGATACCCAGGTTTATATCCGCTATCTGCAGTAATACTTCACGACCAAAAATTGTTATCCTGTCGCCAAAAGGAATAGCTGCCATGATAAAACCGGCGGCACAGAATGTGAAGGTTGGTGCAAGGACAAACAGTATCTTATTAGCCTTATCAGGGATAATATCTTCTTTCATGAAGAATTTTGTACCATCGGCTATTGGCTGCAATATGCCCCAAAGTTTATGTTTGCCAATTCCGGCACGGTTGGGACCGTGACGATCCTGTAAATAACCGGCGATCTTCCGCTCTCCGAGCGTCGCATATGCCACAACAGCAAGTACCACAATGAAAATGAATACAGTCACAATGGACTTTTCAACCAGGAATGCCATAGACATTACTATTGACAAATCAAGCATCATCCGTCTCCGGAACCTTCATTATCTTCTTTTTTAATGGTGTATTAATATCGTCCTCTTCAATCACCCAATCATCCATATTTTTATGTTCAAACCTGCATTCATCACAGATCAAGCTTTTCATAACATGGTATTTATCAAACCGGGCTGTCACCCTGTATATTTTTCCTTTTGAAATACCAAGAAGACACTTGCAACCATGTTTACAATCAGGTCGATATGCCGGAACATGATCCAGATCCCATGCTCGAATACTGAAACGCATCTTCTTGTCTGTAAGGCAACCTACTGGACAAACATCAATCAAATTACCTGCCCATTCACTTGGAACTTCCGCCTCGACGTATGAGCCGATTTCGAGATGGTCTCCCCGGTTGAGTGCGCCGATATGATGAACCTTGAGATATTCTTCGGAGAGACGAATACAACGCCGGCAATGAATACAACGGTTCATTTCCTTCGCAATTTTTTCGCCGTAGTCGGTTTTCTTATATGTACGCCGTTCATGACTGTTATGCCCCACGGGCCAGCCATATTTATAGCCATAATCCTGGAGATCACACTCGCCTGCCTGATCGCAAACCGGACAGTCCAGAGGATGGTGCAACAGTAACATTTCCATGACTGCACGACGCGCCTTAACCACAGTCTCATTATTAGTGTGAATCACCATACCGTCTGAGATCGGAGTAGCGCAGGCAATCTGCAATTTGGGCATTTTAACCAATTCGCCGCGCATCATCGCCTCTACTTCAACAAGGCAGATACGGCAGCTCCCCTGCGGTGGAAACCAGGGGTAATAACAGTAAGTCGGAATTTCCACACCAGCTTTGCGTGCTGCCCAGAGAATGGTCAGCCCGTCTGTTACCTCTACCTCTATTCCATCTATTGTTACTTTTGGCATTGTAAGCTTTCCTGCTCGCTTTTTCTCTTGTCTCGAATTCAAATCGGGCTACATCTGCAAAAATCTAAGCTACTCCCGGATGCAAGCCATCCGGGCTACTTTAATTTGAATGAGCTGTTTTACTGAAATCTGTGTAATAATCTTCCGTTTTCGGGTAATTGAACGGTTTTTCACGCCGCCAGTTATCCGGCATTTCTTTCTTTTTCGGTCTTCTTGCTTTTCCGGTAATCTTTGATTTTCCTTCTTTGATGTAATAATCAAACTCTTCAGGCCATTTATCCATCAGACTTTTTATAGGCATTACAATACTGTCGCCGAGAGGGCAAATAGTATTGCCAAAAATCTCATCAAAGACAGTAAACAGTACATTTTTTACATCAGGTTGAGCCTGACCTCTCTCAATATCCTGAATAATTCGATGTACCCATCCGGTACCTTCACGGCATGGTGTGCATTGTCCGCAGCTTTCATGATGGTAAAATTGCGCCAATACCTCTGCAACCTCTACAAGGCAGGTTTGATCATCCATGACAATCATACCACCTGAACCAAGCATACTGCCGTGTTCAGCAATACTTTCATAATCCATTTTGCAGGCAAAGAATTCTTCGGGCGTCATCGCCGGAGTGGAACTTCCTCCCGGAATCACGGCTTTTAATGCACGATCCTTCCAAACTCCCCCAAGTTCCTCTTCGAAGAATTTCTTCATGGAATATCCCATGGGAACTTCATATACACCGGGATTACTGATATGTCCGCAACAACTCCATAATTTCGTGCCGGTCGATCTCTCAGTACCCCATTGATGATACCATTCAGGTCCATTTTCCAAGATTTTGGGAACCGCAGTCAATGTTTCGACGTTATTTACAATTGTCGGACTTTTATAGAATCCTTCCACAGCCGGGAAAGGAGGCTTAATCCGTGGTTCTCCACGTTTCCCTTCCATGCTGTTGATTAAGGCAGTTTCTTCGCCGCAGATATAAGCTCCGGCTCCTCTATGTGTCCAAACTTGGTGATTCCAACCGCTTCCAAGAATATTCTCACCGATATAACCAGCTTCACGAGCTTGCGCCAATGCCGCTTCGCATATCTTCCAGCCCTTGACAAATTCACCCCTGAAATAGATATAGGATACACCACCCTGGAACGCGTATGCGGCAATTAACATTCCCTCAATCAACTGATGAGGTGATTTCTCTATTATTTCCCTGTCTTTAAATGTTCCAGGTTCTGATTCGTCACAGTTACACAACAGGTACTTTTCTTTTTTAGTATTCTGAGGTACAAAACTCCACTTCAACCCCGTCGGGAACCCGGCGCCGCCACGTCCCCTTAAACCTGACTTCTTTACTATCTCGATGACCTCTTCAGGCGTAATCTTGTCTTTCAGTATCTTTTTCCATTGCTCGTATCCCCCATGTTCCTCATAGACTTTGAGGTCTGTATTACCCGGGATATCGATACCTTTAAAGACTATCTTTTCCAACGCCATTTAAAATATCCTGTTAATTGTTCTTTCCGTTCCCGCTGCTTTTCTTAAAACCTTCAATGAGTTTATCAACCTCTTCCAACGTCAGATCTTCATAATATTCATCATTAACCTGCATCACAGGCGCATTTCCGCAAGCGCCAAGACATTCAACACGGTTAAAATAGAATAGTCCATCATCGGTCAGCGCGTTTTCTATTATTCCATGTTTATTCACGAGATGTTCTATCAATTCCTCTGAACCTCGAAGATTACAGGCGATATTGTGACAAACCTGGATATGATATTTGCCAACCGGATGTTTGGGAAAATATGTATAGAACGATAAGGCTTCATAAACATAAATTATAGGGACTTCAAGTAATTCAGCGACATGCTGACAGCCGTCGTCACCCACCCATCCTCTTTCATCCATTACGATATGCATTGCGGGTAGAATAGCCGACCTTGGATCCGGATAATGGGTAATTACCTCTTTTACCAGTTCCTGTTTTTCTTTTGTGAGTTCAAATGCCATATGGAAACTCCCTACCGTTCCAATTCGCCGGCAATGGCATTAACACTGGAAATATGCATGACTGCATCTGCAATGAGATGTCCCCTTAACAATTCTTCAACCGATTGATAGTAGTAAAGACATGGTGAACGGAAATGGAGTCTGTACGGATTTGGACCGCCGTCCGAAACACAATAAAACCCGAGTTCGCCGTTAGGTGCCTCGATGGCATAATAAATCTCACCAACCGGAGGACGAATTCCATGCATGATGATTTTAAAATGATGAATCATCGCTTCCATATTGGAATAAACATGCTCCTTTTCCGGGAGGAATACTTCAGGAATGTCAGCATGCCAGGGACCATCTGGAAGATTATTTACTGCCTGTTCAATAATTCTAAGGCTTTGTTCCATCTCAATCATACGTACCATGTAACGATCATAAACATCACCGGTAGTACCAAGAGGAATATCAAAATCAAAATCCTCATAACTACTGTATGGCTCATCTTTACGCAAATCGTAATTGATCCCGGCAGCTCTAAGATTCGGACCGGAAAAGCCATATTCCATAGCTCTTTCGCCTGAAATTGGACATATATCACGGCATCGTTCGATGAAAATCCTGTTCCTTGTAAGCAGGGTGTGAAACTCTTTAATGACTTTGGGTACAGGTTTCATCCATTCTAGAACGTCTTGTTTGAATTCAGGATAAAGCGGACGGTCTAAGCCTCCGATACGTCCAAAATTCGTAGTCAGACGAGCGCCGGTCATTCTTTCAATAATTTTATATGCATTTTCACGGTGCTCATAAAAATACAGGAAACCTGTATATGCGCCCGCATCGACACCGAGAATGCCACAGCAGACCAGATGATCCATTATCCGGCTTATTTCCATCATGATAACCCGGACATATTGAACCAGTTTGGGCACTTCGATACCAAGCAATTTCTCTGCTGTAAGAACCCACCCCGTGTTATTCACCATTGATGATACATAATTCATTCTATCTGTAATAGTGATACACTGGGTATATGTGTAATGCTCGGATAATTTTTCAAAGCTACGGTGACAATAACCGATATGTGCTTCAATATCTATAATTCGTTCACCGTCCAACTTAACCTTGTTCTCAAATATCCCATGCATCGCCGGATGGGAAGGACCGAGATTCAAATCCCAAAGCTCATCTTTTTTAAAATCTTCCAGAACAGCTTTCTGAGCAATCTTGTCAGGCATCTTCCCCCTCCTTGCGGTTTGGTTCACGCTCTAACTCATGGGGGGTTCGAGGTAATAACTGGTCAAGCGGCTTGGGATGGGTTTCCTTAACTACCGCCGGTTCACCATGTTTGTTTGAGATCATTGATCCACGTGGGAAACTACCTCGATGCTGTCCTTTTACAGGGAAATCTTTGCGTAAAGGATGACCGGAAAAATCATCTGGCAAAAGCAGGCGCGTCATTCGAGGGTGACCCTTAAATGAGATTCCCATCATGTCAAATATTTCTCTTTCAGTCCAACTCGCTCCGATAAAGATATTTGTCAAGGTAGGCAGAAAAAGTTTGTCCTCAGCCACTTGCACTTTAATTCTAATCTTCAGGTTATGCTTGTGTGATCTCAAGATATATACAACTTCAAATCTGTTATCCCTCGATTTCATATAATCAACTGCTGTAATATCAATAAAATGACAAAATGCCCAGTCAGCATCATCCTTTAACCACTGGCAGATGTCGGTATAGATTGCCCTCTCGATTTCCACAACTGGAATATCATAATCTACTTTGGCTGATTTGATACCAGTCTTAAATCTTTTATTTATTGCATCGATAAGTTTTACTTGCAGTTCTTCACGACTCATGGTTTATACTCCAAAAAACCCTGACTCTGGATTTTTTCTTGAAGCTTCATATATGCCATTATCAGCATTTCCGGTCTTGGAGGACAGCCCGGCACATAAATATCTACCGGGAATAATGTGTCAATTCCCTGGATAACGCTGTATGTGTCGAACATTCCACCACTGCTGGCACATGCTCCCATGCTGATCACCCATTTAGGTTCAGTCATCTGCTCATAAACCCGTTTCAGAACCGGAGCCATCTTAAGACCTATCGTTCCAATAACCAGCATCAGGTCAGCCTGACGTGGACTGAAGCTCGGACGCTCCCAGCCGAAACGACCCTGGTCATAATGGGATGCCATGGTTGACATGTATTCAATACCGCAGCAAGCTGTAGCGAATGGCATTGGCCAGGCGCTGTATTTCCTGCCCCAACCGACAAAACTACTCAAATTGGTAACTATTGCCTCACCACCGGGCCAGGTCATTACTCCCATTCCAGCGCTCCTTTCTTCCATTCATAAAGAAGACCGACCGTTAAAATCACAAGAAATATTCCCATTGAAACAAAACCGAATAAACCAAGATGACGGAAGTTTACAGCCCAGGGGTACATGAAAACCACTTCAAGATCGAAGATTACGAAGAGTACGGCGACAAGATAAAATTTTACCGAAAATGGCTTCCGGGAGTCGCCAATATAATCCAAGCCGCACTCATATATATCGTGCTTCTCTTTAGAGTACCGCTTAGGACCCAATATATGTGTAGCAATCAGGGTAATACCAGCAAAACCACCAACCACAAAAAAAGTGATTAAGACCGGGAGAAAATCATTGGGTGTCATCCAAACCTCACTTAAAACTCAAAGACTGAAATCAAAATTTCATGGTGAAAATTATCTCAATATAAACAAGTCGGATAATTCCACACTTTCTAAAATATGATTAATATCGACTTAGTTCTATTCGTCACAAGCCAACCTATTATAAATCATAATATTATATAAATAGCCGCATGAAAAACAAGAAACGCAATATAATCTCTGTTTCTTCAAAAAACAACAATAATGGCTATTCTTTACTAAGAGCCAATATATTTCAATTATTGCCATAACGAGATTTATACTATTGTATATAATAAGATTATGATAATAAATGGAATAGAATGTGAAAAGAGTGACTAAGTTCAATGAAGATAGCAAATGTTCATTATCAGATAGCAAAGCAGTTCACATGTGAAGTAGTTCACTTTCAGAGTAGTTCGCTTTCGGCGAAAGCGAACTACTCACAACCTCAAAGTATTTTCTCGCCGCTTTGCGGCGCTGACAGAAAACAGAATTCCAGAATACAGAATAAATTAAAACTCCCCAAATAAAAATCAACAAAATCCATTTCGATATATGGGCTACCAACTATTACATATATAGAGAATCGTGAAACATAGTATAGAATTATTTTAATAAAATCATCTTTCCGGCTGCTGATTTGTCAGAATAATCTACCCGGTATAAATATGTTCCGGATGCTACGGACCTGGCGTGGCTGTCCATTCCATCCCAGATAATACGATGTGAGCCGTTTTGCAGCATACCTTTTGTCAGTATCTTCACAAGACGTCCCGAAACATCATATACGTTGAGATTAACAGCGCCCTGATCAGGAAGAAAAAATGATATCGTAGTCGTTGAATTGAACGGGTTGGGATAATTTTGCTCCAGGTTGAAATATGCAGGAGTGATCGTTGTCGATTCAGGTGCATTCGCTTCTTCAACACGAAAAATATCCAGTTGTGTCCGTGACGGCAGAAGAATATGACCGTCAATCATCTCGATTCGCCAAGGATAATGCGTCATTGGATGGTGTCCAATTTCCTGCAGATCATCCGGATTGCTGATATCAAATACAGTGAATCCTTCCTCTGCGTCAAGGACTACCATTTGATCACCATCTCCTGAGCAATCCACCGCCCAATGCAAATTATCAAAAATATAGTTTTTTGTTTGTACGGGACGTCCAAGGTTTGAGAGATCAATTACGCGAATTCCAGCATCATCCGAAACACCAAGTGTGTAAAGGAGATAAAGATTTTCACCTCTTACATAACCATCAACCAGGTTCACATTTGGGCTTATTTCAAGTCTTGAAAGCGATTCCGGTTCACCTGCATCCGATATATCAAGAATCTCGATGCTGGTATTACCAAGCAGGTAGAGCAAATCACCGTCCGTCATAATGGTGCTCAAACCATCATGATCAAAAGTCAAAGTGTTAATTAACCTGGGCGTTGAGGGCTCTTCAAGGTCGAGGACTAATAACTGAAAGTTATAATGATGCAGTGGCTGTGCAACATAAGCATATTGATCTTTGGCAGCCAGTTCACAGTCTAATCGATCAAGATCATAACTGCTTTCATAGGTGATTTCTTCAGGATCAGACATATCAAAAATCATTAATTGTCCGCCCGTATATGGATCCAGAATGTGACCGGTTGCAAGTAAAAGGTCAGATTCACGTACTATCTCATTAAAACCGCCAAACAATTGATAGGGATCGGTATCTGTTGGAGAAGTTGGAACCTCAATATCAAGAAATAAAATGCCCCGTGATTCATCGTGAACAAATAACTCATCATCATCCCGCCACATACCTTTAATATTTCCAATTCTTTCAAAACTACTTTCCAGATGCAGGTTTCGTTGATCGGAAATATTATATATGCTTAACCCGGCATATCCATCATTCAGGTATAGCAGGGAATCAGACACAGCAAAATTAGACGCTTTTCCCGGAGTATCATAATACCCGATATAATGCGGGTTAGCTGGATTTGATAGCTCAAGAACTTTGAGTACACGTGGAATATCTCGGCGAAAACCACCGGTCGCGAACGCATAATCTCCATGAATCTGAATATCGTCCAAACCGACAGTAAGAAGAAGCGCAATGGAATCAGGTTCTTCAGGATTTGAAATGTCCCAGACCCTCATCCATGAATGTTCCTGGCTCGGATAGTTCCATCCAAGTATATAGACGTAATCACCGGTCGCTGCAGCGGCTGTATGTGCCTGGTTTGATCCTGTCGGTGCAGGCATTATATGCGTGACATAAGACGGATTTGCCGGATTTGAAATATCATATACATAAGTGTAGGAACTGCCACAAACCAGATAGATGTTTGGTTCGTTGATTGTGATGAATTCCGGATTCGGTATATCTCCACGATATGCCAGAACCTCGGGATCAGAAGGTTCGTTGACGTCATAAATTACAAGTCCATCACCATTTTCCCCATCATCTGTAAATACATACAAATAGCTCCTTGTCAGTTCAAGAATCGTACAATGGATGGATAATGTATCCGTTTCGCTTAAGGTATCAATTGCGATAGGACTGTCAGGGTCACTGATATCTACTATTACAACACCCGGATAACCACATGCAAGGAAAGCATAATCGTTGTATATCTCAACATCATGAACAGGATGGTCGAACTCCAGTGATCCTATCTCTTCAGGACTTGCAGGTGAAGACAGATCAAGCACCCTTAGTCCAGAACTTCCGGATGCGACATAGGCGTAATTACCGGCTATTTCAATCTCAGACGCATTTTCCCAAAAATCATAATGCTGGGAAACAAGTGAAATGTTAATCCCATCTTGCGCAAGAAGAATAACAGGAAGTAAAAATAGCGCCAGTAGCGGCTTCAAGGCTTTCAGTATCATCAGCGCTCCTTATGGCATGACTTGGATGGTTCTAAATAAATAATAATAGGCAAATTTAGTCCTAAATACATCATGAATCAATTGAATTTTAATAATATAATACTTTCTCGAGCAACTCATCCACAAATACATTTATCAATAAATAATTTATTCTGAGTTTCAATCCATAAAATATATATCAATTTTGTTTTTATTCGCTTGTTGTAGATCACACCACTAAAAATTAATATGAGATCTGTTGAGTTGTTCTAAAGCATTTTCTACAAGCTGATACTTTATATGATGTATATTACTATTATTTATATCATTAACAAGACATGAATCTATTTGATGAAACTGTATGGTTAGTTCCTCTACTATTGATAATCAGTCATTCTGAGCGTAGTGAAGAATCTCTGTCAGAAGCTGAGTAGATGGTAGATTTGACACGTGAGATTCTTCACTACGTTCAGAATGACAACCAAACTAAACTGTTACTATTTAATAGCTATTCTCAGACATCCAACGACATTAAATATTCATTCATAGCCTTGGAGGCGGATTTGCCTGCACCCATTGCGAGGATGACGGTTGCTGCACCTATGACGATATCACCACCGGCATAAATACCTTTCATCGAAGTCAAACCGGTTTCATCTTCGGCGAGGATATTACCCCACTTATTGGTTTTTAATTCAGGTGTAGCTTCAGGCAGGAGGGGATTAGCTCCGTTCCCGATGGCGACAACCACCGTATCCACCTCAACCTCATATTCCGAACCTTCAATGGGAACAGGACGGCGTCTGCCGGAAGCATCGGGCTCACCCAACTCCATCTTGATGCAAGTCATGCTTTTGACACGACCATTCTCATCGCCGTTTATCTTGATCGGATTAGTCAGCAGACGGAAATCAATCCCTTCCTCCTCAGCATGGTGAATCTCTTCATCACGTGCAGGCATCTCTACGCGGCTTCGACGATATACCAGGTAAACATCGTCAGCGCCGAGACGCAGGGCTGTACGCGCTGAGTCCATCGCTACATTTCCGCCGCCTATTACAGCTACTTTCTTACTCCTGATGATTGGTGTATCATAATTGGGAAAATCGTAAGCTTTCATAAGGTTTGAACGTGTCAGGTACTCGTTGGCGGAATATACTCCGATCAAGTTCTCACCGGGGATGTTCATAAAGTATGGAAGCCCCGCGCCGCTGCCGATAAAGATAGAATGGAAACCCTCCTCTTCCATTAACTCATCGAGGGTGAAGTACTTCCCAATCACGGCGTTATATACAAATTCCACACCAAGTTGTCTGACATAATCAACTTCTGCCTCCACGATGGCTTTGGGCAGACGGAATTCCGGAATTCCGTACATCAGTACACCACCGGGTTTATGAAGAGCTTCAAAGACTGTAACCTGATGTCCAAGCTTGGCAAGCTCTCCGGCAACCGTTAAACCGGCTGGTCCAGCTCCGACTATCGCAACTTTGCGTCCGGTAGAGGGTGCAATCTCAGGGATTTCAATCTCGCCCTGATCACGTTCCCAATCAGCGATAAAACGTTCGAGTCGTCCGATAGCCACCGGCTCCTGCTTGATACCAACCACACATACAATTTCACATTGCTCTTCCTGGGGACAGACACGACCGCATATAGCCGGTAAAGCATTACTCTGTTTCATAATTCGGGCAGCTTTTTTCAGGTTACCGTCACGAATCTCCCTGATGAAACCCGGTATATCGATACCGACAGGACAGCCATGAATGCATTTCGGTTTTTTGCACATGATACAACGGCTTGCTTCGATCATAGCGGTTTCAATTGAGTAGCCGTAAGGTACTTCTTCGAAATTGTGGGCGCGTATCAGCGGTTCCTGCTCCGGCATCTTCTGACGAGGAATTTTCGGTTTTTTAGGTTTTACAGTTTTTTTCGTTACGTCCGGGATCTTTTTCGGTTCGTCAGCCATTATTTGTCCTCCCCGTCTCTACCGATTTTACACTTATGATAAATATCCATTGCCTCTTTTTCCATGTCATGATAAGCGCTCTGACGCATAGTCAGCTCGTCATAATCCACTTCGTGTCCATCAAACTCAGGACCATCAACGCAAACAAATTTCGATTTGCCACCCACTGAAACCCTGCACCCGCCACACATCCCGGTTCCATCTACCATGACGGAGTTAAGACTGACAATAGTGGGAAGATTATTCTTTTTAGCCAGCAGGCTGGTAAATTTCATCATCGGAACTGGTCCAATTGCCACCACCAGGTCAATCTTGAGCCCTTCATCAATGAGAGACTGCAAAGCGTCTGTAACAAAACCATGGATACCATAACTTCCATCGTCAGTGGCAACCACAAGCCGATCCGAAACCTTCTTCATGTCCTCTTCCATTATCATCAGATCATGATTACGTGCGCCAATGATGGAAATGACACGGTTCCCCGCTTCCTTCATAGCAGCAGCAATAGGATAAACCGGAGCCACACCTATTCCACCGCCAATACAGACAACAGTACCAAAGTTCTCGATATGTGTCGCTTTACCAAGAGGACCGGCAATATCCTTAATTGAATCACCAGCTTCAAGTTCTCCCAGAGAATAAGTTGTCTTCCCAACTTCCTGTATGATGAGTCGGATACTACCCTCTTCGGGATTCGAATCAACTATAGTTAAGGGAATACGTTCACCTGTTTCGTCAATCCGCAACAAAATGAATTGCCCCGCCTTACGCTTACGCGCAATAACCGGAGCCTCAACACGTAGATCAACAATTCCCTCTGCGAGTCTGTCTTTACTTATTATCCTGTTCATGAATCCCTCTATTATTTCAAGTATTCTGTACTCAAGCCTGATCTTCCCAACAATGATTTGAGGAACTTCAAAGCTAAGTTTTATGGATTGAATTTTCAATAATGGATAAATCACAGGGAGGAATCTGGCTCTGATGTTCCGGTAATAATATGTTAGCGTTATCGCTTGTAACAAGAATCTACATTATCGCCATTAAGGCACTATATTAAGTATTGTGATATTTATCATTTAGCATTATATATATAAAGTTATTCATCAAGCCATTTCTGTCGATAGATATACCATAGAGAATCATATCATCAACCAAAAGTAAGGATGATTGATGCCTCCATTTTATCCAACTAATCACAAAATCTCACTACTTTCGAATTATGAAAACAGGTCTCTCTTTTTAATCTCAATAACAATTGTATTATCAATCATATACGAAATATCGTCCAATGATTTCAATCTTGTTATATGATATAATATATAATGTTATGTCCTTTTACTCATTGGAGCCGAGTAACGTTAGGTGCGCCTAAATTGATATTGAATAATCCTTCATATATATTTGCAGAATTGTAGCTGCGAAGAAATCTTTCTTAAACTCGTACTATATGAGTTGTATATAAGTTCATATAGATATCTCTAATTTCATTCAGAGAGCAGCATCATATTCGCACAAAAACATCCAACATTTTATAAACAACAGGCATCGTTTCATTAGATTTTGAGGAATTTATTATGATCATTGCAGTTCCAAAGGAAACTCATCCAGGAGAACGACGTGTTGCCATGGTTCCTGACGCATTGGGCGCCCTTATTAAAAAGGGGCATGAAGTCCTGATCGAATCAGGCGCTGGAGATGCTGCCGGAATTATTGATGAGCATTATACCGCCAAGGGCGCAAAAATTATCACTTCCCGCAGGGAGTTATTCGAAAAGGCGGAAGTGATTTTTCAAATTCAAAGTTTTGGCGCCAGTCCGGAAGCTGGTGAACCCGACCTGCAACTGATCCGAAAAGATCAGGTCATCATAGGTGCGGCAAATCCACTTGGCAACGCTGAATCCGCCAAAAAGACCGCTGCAACCGGTGCAATTGCCTTTGCTCTTGAACTGGTTCCACGGATCACCAGGGCACAGAGCATGGATATCCTTTCTTCCATGGCAACTGTAGCTGGTTATAAGGCAGTACTTTGGGCAGCGGAACGGCTTCCCAAATTCTTCCCGATGTTTATGACCGCTGCCGGAACTATTAAACCTGCAAAAGTATTCGTTATCGGTGCTGGAGTTGCCGGTCTGCAAGCTATTGCAAGCGCAAAACGTCTTGGCGCGGTAGTTCAGGCTTATGATGTCCGTCCTGTAGTAAAAGAACAGGTAGAGAGTCTCGGCGCAAAATTCGTAGAAATGGAACTCGAAACCGAGGATGCCCAGGATTCCGGCGGTTATGCTAAGGAACTGGGTGAGGATTTTTACAAGAAACAGCGTGAGATGATGACAAAGGTTGTGGCTGAAAATGATGTAGTCATTACCACTGCCGCCATTCCCGGGAAAAAATCTCCGGTTCTCGTAACTAAAGAGATGGTTCAGGGTATGCATCCCGGTTCTGTCATAGTTGATCTTGCAGCCGAAGGCGGTGGGAACTGCGAACTGACAAAAGCCGGTGAAGAAATAATTGAACACGGAGTTACAATTCTTGGTCCGCTGAATGTACCCTCGACTGTTCCCTTCCACGCCAGCCAGATGTTTACCAAGAACCTTACCAGTTTCCTGATGAATATGGTTGATAAGGAAGGTAAACTGAATATTGATATGGAAGATGAAATCGTTCTTGGAAGTATGATCACCCGTGACGGTAAAGTCGTTCACCCCCGAATCCTTGAGATGATGGGTGAAACTAATGATGGAAAGGAGACGTAATGGACAGCCTGGTTATGTTATTGACTGTATTTGTTCTCGCAATATTTGTCGGGTTCGAGGTTATTACTAAGGTCCCCCCTACTTTACATACTCCGTTGATGTCCGGATCGAATGCCATTAGTGGTATTACGGTTATCGGTGCTCTTTTGCTTGCCGGTCAGATGGAGAACCCGCAGCTTGCCCGGATGATGGCTCTTGTAGCGGTTATTTTTGCAACAATCAATGTAGTCGGAGGCTTCCTTGTCACTGACCGCATGCTGAAAATGTTCAAGAAAAAGTAGGTGACAGAAAATGCTGAGTCAAAACATAGTAAATATTGCATACGTAATCGCCGCTATTTTCTTCATTATGAACTTGAAATGGCTTTCTCATCCACGTACTGCCGTGAAGGGAAACCGTATAGGTGCGCTTGGTATGTTGATCGCTATAGCAGTTACACTCCTGAGCGGTCAGTTAGATTATAAATTAATAATTATCGGTGTAGCG
>Ga0075120_10000383_pt1 | contig 37031 bp, 24 predicted proteins | sample AntAceMetag02UKL_FD_69792 | JGI IMG/M metagenome (GOLD analysis project Ga0075120, IMG submission 69792) | Saline lake microbial communities from Ace Lake, Antarctica - Antarctic Ace Lake Metagenome 02UKL | ecosystem: Environmental > Aquatic > Non-marine Saline and Alkaline > Saline | place...
GCAAAAAAAGTATTACAAGATATGGTAGAAGAGGAAGAGGGCAGGATATCAATACCTTATATTCAAAATAAAGTGGCACAATTTTTTGATTTATCAGTCGAAGACTTAAAGAGTAAGTCGCGTAAAAAAAATATTGTACTACCGCGTCAAATAGCAATATTTTTTGCTAGAAAATATACTGATTTATCTCTAAACGATGTAGGTCAAGCTTTTGGGGGCCGAGATCACACTACAATTATGCATGCAATACAAAAAATAAAACAGAGTAGAGAGTCTGATTTAAAGAATATTGTGGATAACTTGGAGCATAAAATAGATAAAAACCTGTAGTTTAGCTGTGGATAACCTGTGGATATGTGGATAGTTAATAGTAAAACATGGTTAACAAAAGGTTGTACACTTTTAAATAACATATAGTTGTGGATGAATAGTTGGCTTAACTTATAATTGTTTTATTAGTTTTCCACTTTTCAACAACCACTACTACAGACTACTATCTTAAAAGAAACTACTATTAAAGAGTATGTAGATAAAGGAGGTTTTATGAAGATACGTGTAGATCGAGCAGAGATAACCCAACACTTACAAGATGTAATAGCAGCAATACCTACAAGATCAACATTACCAATTCTATCCAATCTATTATTAGAAGCAAAAGACAATAAACTATTTATCACAGCTACAGATCTTGAGATATGTATTAGAAAAAAAATAACCGTGGAGGTAATACAACCGGGTAAGATTACGGCTCTAGGAAAAAAATTTTACGACATATTAAAAGAGATACCATCTGACGATATATTAATAGAAGAGACAAAAAATTTTGGAGTCGTATTAAGAGGAGAAAAATGTTATTTTAAACTATTAGGTTTTTCACCTCAGGAGTATCCTGATATTCCAAAAATAGAAGGTAAAAGTTTTAAAATAGATGCAAAAAAACTTGCTTCAATGATATCGAAGACTTATTTTGCTTGTTCAAAAGAAGAGACAAGGTATGTTTTAAACGGCATCCTGTTTGATTTTAATGAAGACTCTTTAAAGCTTGTAGCAAGTGACGGCAGAAGACTTGCACTCTGTCAGGAGAGCATTAAAACAGGATGGTCAGGGAAATATATAGTTCCTCAAAAAGCAGTATCGGAGTTATTAAAAATGAGCGAAAAATCAGAAAATAATTTAACTATAAGTCTCTCCGAGAAAAACAACCAAATAGCATTCTCTTTACCCGGTACAGAACTAATTACACGCCTTATAGAGGGGGACTTTCCTAATTATGAGGAGGTAATACCTCTAGAGAGCAATAATAGATTAAAAATAAATACAAAAGATTTTTTTCAAGCCATCAAGAGAGCCAATCTTATGACAACAACTGAATCAGTTGCCATTAAGTTCGAGGTTTATAAAGATAAGGTTGTAATATCAAAAGTGACTCCCGAATTAGGGGAGGGACGTGAAGAGCTAGAAGCAGACTATAAAGGAGAGGAAACAATAATAGGTTTTAATCCTCAATATTTATTGGATATTTTGAAAAACATAGATCAGAGCGAGGTAATATTTGAATTAAACGGAGTGGATAAGCCTGGAATCATTAGGCTGGGATCTACTTATCTCTATCTCGTTTTGCCTATGCAGTTAATATAAAAAATGAGTGATAACCCTTTAGAGCAAGAACTGAAAAGTGTTTTAGAGGAGATTCAAAATAAAAACACAGAAGGCGGTAAAATAATTGCAGCCTGGAACAAGATTGCGGAGAGTTTTGTAGAACACGCAAAGCCAGGTGCATTAAACAAGAGAGTTCTTTATATAGATGTCGATGATAGCGATTGGATGTATGTTTGTTCTCTAAAAATAGAACAGATTAAAGAGGGATTGGCAGATTTTTTTAAACAGGGAATTATAGAGGAGATAAAATTCAGAGTGGGAAGATGAAAGAAAAAGAAGAGTCTAAAAAAAAGCAGCAAAAAGAGAAGTATGACGCAACTAACATCCAGGTTTTAGAAGGCATTGCAGCTGTTAGGAAAAGACCTGCTATGTATATCGGTGATACCTCTATACGTGGTTTGCACCATCTGGTGTATGAAGTAGTTGACAATAGTATAGACGAGGCGATGGGGGGGTATTGCGACAATATTAAGGTTCGCATACAGACCGATGGCAGTATTACAATTATAGATAATGGTAGAGGTATTCCTGTTGATAGACATAAAACAGAGAAGAAAGCTGCTTTAGAGGTTGTCTTAACTACTCTCCACGCTGGCGGTAAGTTTGATGCCAGGGTTTATAAGGTTTCAGGCGGCTTACATGGTGTTGGCGTCTCCGTGGTCAACGCTTTATCAGAGTGGCTGGAGGCGGAGATTAGAAGAGACGGCAAGGTTTATCATCAGAGGTACGAGCATGGTAAACCAACAACAAAGCTGACTACGATAGGAAATAGTAAGAAAACCGGAACCAAAATTACATTTGCACCTGGTCCAGATATTTTTAAAGAGACTACAGAATTTAAATTCGACATTATTGCCAACAGATTAAGAGAATTAGCTTTTCTTAATAAAGGCTTAAAGATCATATTAGAAGATGAAAGAACAAGTCAAGATGTAGAGTTTATGTTTAAAGGAGGTATTGTCAGCTTTGTAGAATATCTCTCTAAAAACAAAAATGCTTTACATGGTAAGCCTGTTTATTTTGAAACTAAAAAAGACACCCTTATTCTTGAGGTTGCTTTATTGTATCACGATGGTTATAACGAAAATATTTTCTCTTTTGTTAACAATATTAATACTATCGAAGGAGGAACGCATGTCTCAGGGTTTCGCTCAGCTTTAACTAGAACAATCAATAGCTATATCAGAAGCAAAGGGATGATTAAAGATGATGAGACTTTACCTTCAGGAGACGATGTACGAGAAGGATTAATTGCAGTAATCAGCGTGAAAATCCCCGATCCTCAATTTGAAGGCCAGACTAAAACCAAACTAGGTAATAGTGATATCCAGGGTATTGTAGAGTCTATGATAAATGAGCATTTAGGCGGGTTTTTTGAAGAGAATCCTTCTACAGCAAAGAAGATTGTCGCTAAAGCAGTGCTTGCTTCTCGAGCGAGGAACGCTGCGCGTAAGGCTAGAGAATTAGCACGGAGAAAAGGTGCATTAGATATAGCCGGAGGTTTACCTGGCAAGCTTGCAGATTGTTCTGAAAAAGATCCTCGACTTTGTGAGATTTACCTTGTAGAGGGAGATTCTGCTGGCGGCTCAGCCCGACAGGCGAGGGATAGAAAATTTCAGGCCATCTTGCCTTTAAAAGGTAAGATTCTCAATGTAGAAAAAGCGCGCTTAGATAGAGTTTTAAAGAGTAATGAGATTCAAATTATCATCAGTGCTTTAGGCAGCGGCATTGAAGATGAGTTTAACATTGAAAAACTGCGCTACCATCGCATAATTCTTATGTGTGATGCAGATGTCGACGGTTCTCATATCAGAACCTTAATTTTGACATTTTTTTACAGAAAAATGCTTGCCTTGCTTGAAAACGGACACATATATATTGCACAGCCGCCGCTCTATAGGATTAAAAAAGGGCAGCGTGAAAAATATATTCAAACCGAAGATGAGATGGCCCAGTTTGTTTTAGAGCTTGGCATGGAAGGGTATACTTTAGATGCAAAAAACAGTAAGAAAGTTTCTGGAAATAAACTGTTAAGCCTCTTGCTTCTTCTTGTTGAGATCAGGCGGATTACCAAATTAATTCAAAAGCGCGGCATCGATGCAAGAGACTACATTAAGCATTGGGATAGCAGCAAAGAGACTCTGCCGCTTTATAGGGTAAGATTTAAAAAAGAAGAGCAACTGTTATCTACAGATGAAGAGCTTAGTGCATACATTGCTTCATTAGAAAAAAAATTAAAGAGAGATATTGAATTTGATATCGAAGAAAAGAATTTCTCTAATACAGGAGGTTTGGAGGTCATAGAAATCTGGGAAGAGATGGATCTTGCAAAACAGCTAAAACAGCTTATCAAGGTCGGGTTCAGTCCTCAAGACTATTTTAAATCTGCCCAAGAAAAGACTCAAAGCAAAGCGCCTTTTGTGTTAAAAAACAATGAAACAACAGAGCTTTTTTCTTTACAGGAGCTGTTAGAAAATATCGAAAGTCAGGGTAAGCGAGGTTTGCAGATACAGCGTTACAAAGGTTTAGGCGAGATGAACCCTAGCCAGCTTTGGGAGACCACTATGGATCCCGATGTCCGGACCTTAGTGCAGGTATCCATAGAAGATGCCGTGGAAGCGGATAATATTTTTACTACACTTATGGGTGATCAGGTTGAACCCCGGAGGAATTTTATCCAGGAACATGCTCACGAGATAAGATATTTAGATGTATAGCTTTTAAAAAGAGAGGAAAGATATGTACGCTAGAGAGCAGAATATAAAACACGTAGATATTAAAGATGAGATGAAAGCCTCTTATCTGAGTTACGCAATGAGCGTAATTGTGGGAAGGGCTTTACCAGATGCAAGAGACGGGCTTAAGCCTGTTCATAGAAGAATACTGTTTGCTATGAAAGAGTTGGGCTTAGAGTCTAATAAACCTTACAAAAAATCCGCTCGTATAGTCGGAGAGGTTTTAGGTAAATACCATCCCCATGGTGATACAGCTGTTTACGATTCTTTAGTACGTATGGCGCAGAGCTTCTCTATGCGTTATCCTCTCATAAATGGCCAGGGTAACTTTGGCTCTGTAGACGGTGATTCGGCAGCGGCAATGCGGTATACCGAAGCTAAGCTTGCGGCGATAACCGGAGAGCTGCTTGCTGATATTGAAAAGGATACAGTGGATTTTAAGCCCAATTTTGACGAAAGCTTAGAAGAGCCCACCATCCTACCGAGCAGAGCTCCTAACCTTCTTATCAACGGTTCTTCAGGTATTGCTGTTGGTATGGCAACAAACATACCGCCTCATAATTTAACAGAGGTTATCAACGGAACAATTGCTTATATAGACAACCCTGATATTGCTATAACAGAGTTAACAGAATATATTCCTGGGCCTGATTTTCCAACAGGTGGGATATTATATGGCAGCGAAGGGTTAAGAGACGCTTATAACCAAGGTAAAGGGATTATTAAGATCCGTGCTCGAGCTGCGGTTGAGCAGCTTAAAGGAAATAAAAAAGCTATTATTGTCAAAGAGATACCTTATCAAGTAAACAAGTCTAACCTCATAGAACAGATTGCTGACATGGTCAAAGAGAAGAGAATAGAGGGCATATCTGACCTAAGAGATGAGTCTGACAAAGAAGGTATTCGCATTATGATAGAACTTAAAAAGGATCAACATTCTGAAGTTGTTCTGAATCAACTTTACAAACATACTCAGATGGAAGTCTCTTTTGGAATTATTTTACTTGCCCTTGTGAACAATAGGCCACAAGTCTTAACGCTGAAACAATTGATTGCAGAGTTTGTTCAACATAGAAAAGAGGTTGTAGTTAGAAGGACAAAATTTGAACTTGTCAAAGCAGAGAGACGAGCACATATAGTAGAAGGGCTAAAACTGGCCTTGGCAAACATTGATAAAGTTATCGCTTTAATTAAAAAGGCTAAAAATACGCAAGATGCAAAAGAGAGCCTGGTTGAAAACCTTAAACTAACAGAGATACAGGCCCAAGCTATATTGGAGATGCAGCTTCAAAGATTAACACGCTTAGAGGTAGGCAAACTAGAGGCAGAATATTTAGAGCTTATAAAGAAGATAGAATATTTTAAAAGTTTACTTAATAGCGATAAGAAGATTATGGAAGTAATAAAAGAAGAACTTAAAGAGGTGCAAGATAAGTATGGCGACGAGAGAATGAGCGATATCGTAGAAGAGGTTAAGGAGATTAAAGTTGAAGATTTAATCGCGGAAGAGGATATGGTTGTTACAGTATCCAATCTGGGCTATATAAAGAGACAGTCTATCTCTTTATATAAAAGTCAGCGGCGCGGAGGTAAAGGTGTGATAGGGATGGATCTTAAAGAGGGTGATTTCGTCAATCAACTGTTTATTGCCTCTACCCATGATTACATGCTTTTCTTGACCAATAGCGGCAGACTTTATTGGTTAAAAGTACATGAAATACCTGCTGCCAGCCATACGGCTCGGGGTAAAGCCGTTGTCAATATCTTAAGTTTAAACAGCGAAGAGCTGGTCACTGCTTTTATCCCTGTTAGAGATTTTGATTCCGACCAATTTCTTGTTTTAGCTACAGCTTTTGGTGTTGTCAAAAAGATGAAGTTAAGTGATTTTAAAAGACCACGCAAGGGCGGGGTGAACGCTATCTTCTTAAGAAGCAAAGACTCTCTTATCTGCGCCAAAATCAGCGATGGTAAAGACAATGTCTTTTTGGCGACGAAGAACGGAAAATCTATATGCTTTGTAGAAAAGCAGCTTAGGTCAACTGGGCGCAGCGCTCAGGGAGTTAAAGGTATTTCGCTGGCTCAGGGAGATCAAGTAGTCAGCATGTGTTGCGTTAAAGAAGAGGATAGCATTTTAACAGTTGCCGAGGAAGGATTTGGCAAAAGAACAGCCGTGAAGGCTTATAGGATACAATCTCGCGCTGGTAAAGGTGTAATAAATATGAAACTGCCCACCAAGACAGGTAAGGTTATAGGGGCAGAGATCGTGAGTGATCAAGACGACATCGTTTTGATGACTCAAAGCGGACAGGTGGTTAGAACTTCCGTAAAAGATATTAGGGAGATAGGCAGAAGCACTTCGGGGGTGCGCATTGTCCGGACGGCCGACAAGGATCGAGTTGTCTCTTTTGCTAAGGTTATTAAAGAAGATGAGTAAGGTTTTTAGAGGTAGTAACTTTAAAAAATAGAGAGTTATTTGCAAAATCGAGATAAAGTGGTAAACTTAATAAAGTGGTATTTAAGTAGAAAAGAAGTCCCCATCGTCTAGCGGCCTAGGACAACGGCCTTTCGAGTCGTCGGCGCCGGTTCAAACCCGGCTGGGGACGTGTTAATATTAGCGGCAAGATAAGGAGCGGGTAAAAAGGGGGGTACTGGTAAAAATGTGCGGTATAGTTGGCTATTTAGGCAAGAAAGATGCTCTTAAGATTCTTGAAAAAGGTTTAGAGCGCTTAGAATATAGAGGCTATGATTCTGCCGGCATATCTGTATTGAATAACGGAAGATTTCAAACCGTCAAAAAGCCTGGCAAGGTTGAAGTATTAAAAGAAAATCTCAAATCATTAGATATGAAGGGCGGCTTAGGTTTAGGGCATACACGCTGGGCTACTCATGGTGAGGTCAACGAGTGTAATGCTCACCCTCATTTGGACTGTAAAGAAGAGATTGTCATTGTGCATAATGGTATTATTGAAAACTACCAAAAGCTTAAAACCGAACTTTTGAAAAATGGCCACAAGTTTAGATCAGATACAGATACTGAGGTTATAGCGCATCTTATAGAGGAGTATTATGCAGATGATTTAGAAGAGGCCGTGCGGCAGGTTTTGCCAAGACTGGAGGGCAGCTATGCTTTAATGGTAGTTTCTGAGAGAGAGCCGGATAAAATTATTGCCGCCAGAATGTTAAGCCCTTTACTTCTGGGCATAGGTAAAGATGGTTACTATCTTGCCTCAGATGCAACAGCGTTAATAGATGAGGCCCAGCTCGTCATATATCTGGACGATGGAGAGATGGCAATAGTAAAAGAAGACGGCTTTTCTATTAAAGATTTTAACGGTAAAGAGAGGCTTAAAAATCCTTCAGAGTTAAAATTGGCTACATCTCTAGCTAGCAAAAATGGATTTTCGCATTTTATGCTTAAAGAGATATACGAACAGCCTGAGGTAGTAAAAAATATTATTAAACATTATATAAGCCAGGATCAGGTTGAATTGCCGATCAAAGATAGCTTTTTTGAGGATATAAAGCGGATTGTAATAGTTGCCTGCGGTACAGCCTACCATGCAGGCCTAATTGCCGAATACTTAATAGAGGATATGGCAGGTATAGCAGTTACTGTAGACACCTCAAGTGAGTTTCGGTATAGAAATCCAGTGCCTGAAGAGCAGACGCTTTTTATATCTATATCCCAATCGGGTGAGACTGCAGATACATTAGCCAGCTTGCGCCTTGCTAAGGAGTTTAATTTTAAAACGCTCTCTTTGGTTAACGTGGAGAGCTCAACTATTGCCAGAGAATCCGATCAAGTGCTCTATACTGTTGCCGGGCCTGAGATAGGCGTGGCCTCGACTAAAGCATATTTGGCTCAGATTATGGTCTTACAGCTCTTAGCTTTAAAGTTAGCCAGCTTGCGCTTTGCTAAGGACGCCGGATTTTTAAAGAGCTATATACAGGACTTGAAAAAGGTGCCGCTCTATTTAGAGAAGATAATTGCCGAAAAAGATAGCATCCAAAATTTAGCGTTAGAGCTGTATCAATCTTCAAATTTTCTATACTTAGCTCGAGGAATCAATTACCCCAATGCTTTAGAGGGGGCCTTAAAACTGAAAGAGATATCTTATATTCATGCTGAAGGATATCCAGGTGGGGAGATGAAGCATGGTCCGATAGCTTTAATTGAAGAACAGCTCCCAGTGGTGGTCATATCTGTTGCAGGTAAAGTGCGGGATAAGATGCTATCTAATATGCTTGAGATAAAAGCTAGAAAAGGGAAACTGATAGGACTTATAACAGAGGATGATTTAGAAACAGAATCAATCTGTTTCAGAACGCTTAAAATGCCCAAGATACGAGAATCTCTCACAGTGCTGCTTACTCCGCTGCCGCTGCAGTTTTTAGCGTATTTTATTGCGCTTAAAAAGGGCTGCGATGTTGATAAGCCTCGTAATCTTGCAAAGAGCGTAACTGTAGAATAATCTTTTATTTCAAATGTCCAGCAAAGGAAGACTCTATTTGGTCGGAACTCCTATTGGGAATTTAGGGGATATTACCCTTAGAGCCCTTGAGATTCTTAAAGAGGTAGAGGTTGTTCTATGTGAAGATACGCGTAGAGCTCAAAAATTATTCCATCGATATAGCATAGATACTCCGAGAGTCTCTTTTCACGATTTCAATAAAGAGCAGAAGACCCCAGCTGTTTTAAAAAAGATAGAGGAGGGCGCTACCTATGCTCTTATTTCCGATGCGGGTACTCCTGGGATCTCAGATCCCGGGTTCTATCTTGTAAAAGAGGCGTTAAAATGCAGTATAGATATTGTACCTATACCTGGCCCCAGCGCCTTTTTAACTGCATTAGTAGCTTCAGGTCTAGCTACAGATAGATTTACTTTTGAAGGATTTCTACCTCGCAAGAGCGGTAAAAGAAAGCAGAGACTTGAAGCTTTAAGAGAGGATTCTAGGACTATCATATTTTATGAAAGTCCTCACAGGATAGAAAAACTATTAAGAGATGTTTTAGCTGTAATGGGCGATAGAGATCTCTGCTTAGCCAGAGAGTTAACAAAGATTTATGAAGAGTTGCTACGTTGTAAAACATCAGAACTCCTAAAGCGTATAGAGTGCAATCAAGTTAAATTAAAGGGCGAGATGGTTGTATTGTTAAATGGTAATAGAGGTTTGTAAAATCTCTATGCAGATGTTAGAATATTGATGAGGTTATTATGGGAATAAAAAACAGCGTGTTTGTTACTGTTTTAGCTCTATGCTCTCTATGCTTTGCTGAAGAAAACCAGAGCATCGTCTTCACTTTACCTCAAGCCATTATAGTTAATCCTGAACTTCACCAAGAGTATCCTGATTTCGATTTTAAATCCAAGGTTGCATATAGTTTTGACTTTCTTTTTCAGGAAGACTCTAAAAGATGGATTACGACCAAGATAGGCTCTTTGGGTTTTATGACTGCCGGCATTGATAGAGAGAGCAGAGTTCTAAGTATAAGCTATTTCTCTTTACCTAGGCGCATGCCGGAGTGTGAGATATTTTTACCTCAGGAGATGCCTGGCGAAGAAGCCAAAGACTATGCTCTAGAGATGGTAGTTTTGCCGAGTAAAAAAGGGCCTAGGTCTTTAGATATTCAGATTGGGTTAAAAGACAAAAGCCGCTCTAAAATATTAAATGCAAAACTTAAGGGCCCTACGCTTATCTTAATACCTTTGGTCCTTTTTGAGATTAAGGCAATTGCGGACATAGAGAGCATCAAAATAGTTGTACCTAAAGGCAGTGATCGTGATGGCATAGGCAGTTACTCCATCAAGGAACCGCGGATTGTGGTAAAACAATGAGAAAGTCTATATGTATAATAATTATCTCTACAATGTTCTATAGCTGTACTAATGTAGCTGGTGGCTTTTCAAAGCCTAAAGAGCAGGCCTTTATCTTGCAGGATTTTAATGCAGATGAATATAAGGGCGGAGCATGGGAGGCGGTATCTGATGATAAGCAGGTGAGTTTCAAAGCTGAGCTCCAAGATCGCATCCGAATAGGAGAAGAAGGTCAAGCCATAGCTCTTGATTATGATTTTAGGTCTGGAGCAGATCTTGTAGGAGGCTTGTGGTTAGATGTTTCAGAGCATGATTTTAGCGGATATGACTTACTCGGGTTTTGGATTAAAGGAGAGTCAACGCTAGGGTTTTCTAAAATAGTAGGGATCACAATAGAAGATAAATTTGGTAATAGAGTCACAAAGATGAGCTCTCAAATCTCTGGTGAGTGGGGTAAGGTAGAGATGTCGCTAAATAGTCTAAAAGATAAAAAATTCTCTAATATAGTAGAAATAAACATATTTATAGATAAACGATATACCAGTATAGAAGCGGGACGTTGCTATATAGATGATTTTTATCTAAAATAAGATGCTCTTATTTGCTTTTTAGTAAAAGATATGGTATAAATGCATCATGAACAAGAAAAAAGACTTTTTAAAAGAATTAATTTTTGGCCTAATAACGGTATCTATCTGTTGTATGTTCTCTGCGGATGTAAACGCCTATGGTGGTTCAGGGGAAGAGGAGCCTATGGGTGTGTCATCGCCTAGTTCAGCCGCGGAGGTTTACGCCGACGCTGTTGCATTATCTCTTGCAGAGCTAGAAAGTAGAGAGGAGAACATAAGGAGTTTATTGATAGGAAAAAAATCAGGGGAACAGGTGCGCAGTAGCTATCAAAATTTAAGCGCATCGTTACAGATGATTGCTTACACAAGAAATAGAACCAGAGAGTTTGAAAAAATGCGCATCGATCAATTTTTTGCTCCAATCAAGGCTGCTGGTCCTAGTAGAAGCGTGGGTAAGAATGGGGCAATATCTTTTAATGGAACAAATGCAGAGATTGCAAAACGGCTTATCGAGAAGTATGCGACACAACAAAAAGGTGTTACAGATAAAGATATAGAAGAGGCTTTAAAAAGAATAGCAGAGACATCTGGTCAGCATGAGAAAAAAAAGTTTTCAATAACTTTTAATCACAGCATATCAAACGATAAACTTGGCGGCCCGGACACATTGATACCAATACAGGTTGCATTAAGAGATGAAGAGAAACATTTTATGGATTGGACATTTTCTAAAACAAGTAGGCCTACATATGCGCAGGATGATGATAACCCAGAAATAGAGTTTGTTGTATATAAAGATAGTTATAATTATGTAAAGAATCTTGAAAATGCAGGTCAGTGGTGGGGGGTTAATAATAAAGAATCCAATGCATTTGGCTATGTGGTTAAATTGTATCAGGAGATAGAAAATTTAGAGACAGGAGTTATTACAAATTTTTATCAAAATGTTTTGGAGATGGATTTTAATCTGAGAGAGACTAGAAGTTATCATAGAAAAGTTACTGAATCTTTGCTTGGAGAATATACTCGTAGTTATGAAGAGACTGTTGATATAAAAGAGTTTTATTTATCTGTCAATGAAGATGGCGATATAGAATATATGCCTCAAGTACTTGAAATAACACGCTTTAACGATGATCAATCTCCTGATTTAATTACTACATCTCTTCAATATTATCAATACGATGAATTTGATAGAGCGTCGGAGATTTTAAGCGTTTCTCATATAGAATCCAAAGATGGAACGGTAAGTTATAATACAATTTCCATAAGTAAAATATTAGAATATGATCCTTTGACTAAGCTTGCTACCATAGAATCGGTGAATTTTAGCCTGACTTTAGGCGAAGGTTCACTTGAAGATGCGATACAATATGGGCAGGTAATGTGGCGTGCTTTTCAAGACGAAGAGGTTGCAAGAATTTTAGGTGATATAACATCAGAAAAATTTGCCAACGCAGTCCAGGAGATTACAGAACAAGTTATAAATCAAGGCATGGACTATGAGGCAGCCCGTACCAATGTTCTTGCTCAATATTGGTCAGCGAGTGATAATAATAATCTTCAAGTTCAGAATGCCCCTGTCTTCTACCCAGAAGCCATTGATATTTAATCTTGAAAATTGTAGCATTATAAGCCGCCGTTTGTTAAGATAGCAACTATGAACATATATTTTCTGAAGCGAGTTTCGATCCTCAGAGTTAGCTTTCTGTTTTTGGTTATCATGTTCTTACAGTCCTCTATATCCTTTGCGCAGGGTAATGAAAATAGTTGGGATTATAGTTTAGGGAGTGAATACGGTAAATCTGCGTATACGCCTTTGAAGAAGATAGAGAGCGAAGTCTATCATTTTCCTTACATGGCTCCTCAGCAGGCAGGAGATATTGTATCACCCATGGGCAGCGATTTTTATCTCTACATAATGCCGGAATCTATTTTTGGAATCGAGACAATCGAGTTAGAATTTGAGGAGGGTGTTTCTGAAATTGAACATGCAGTTGATGTGGCGAGGATTGCAAGGGAGATAGAAGAGGCGCTACCTTTAATTCTTAAAGATGCTGCAAATAGACAGAGAGAGGATCTGCCTGCGCATAAATACGGCCTTAGGATTAAGGTGCAGACAAAAGAAGATGTATTTATTAGCGAAGAAGAAAAAACCGAACAGGATATTCAAGAAGAGAGTAAGACTCCTGAAGAACGAGAAATAGATGTATTGATAAGTATAATCTTTGGGCAAAACAAGATAGTCATAAAAATCCCTCCCCTGAAAGATCCCAAGGAAAAAGAAAGACTGATAAAAGAGCTTGAACGTGTTGCTCATATCCTTGCAAGGCAGGACTATTTAATCGACATAAATCAGGTTTCAGACTAATATCTGCAGTTCAATCCCTTTGTTTGCGGCATTTTCTACTTGACAATAGAAGCTATTTTTGAGAAATTCTAAATGATACGGTTATGATATGGTTATATATAAATTAGTTTCAAAAGTAGCAGCAAGAAAGCTATCCATATCATTTATGATATGGTTACTGCTAACCGTATCATTGTTGCAAATAACCGTATCATATTCTGATGATACGGTTAGCTTGAATAGCATTGAAAAGGTATTTCAAGATGGCGTATTTACTTTAAAATTTAATTTCAATCAATCTCCTACTTATTTCGCATATTGGATTAAAGATAATCAATATCTTTTTTTTGATCTTATTGGTAGTAATATTCTTTGTATGCATAAGTTAAAAACAGATATTGACTTACCTGGGTTAGAATATGTGGAAGTGGAGTTTTATCCAGGCTATGAGCCAACTGCTGATAAGCCTGGGAAAGTGGATGGTATAAAGTTTGCCATGAGCAAAACGAGTAAGTACGATGTGCTGTTAAACAAAAAGAGTATAGATATTAAATTTCCATCTATCAGAGAGGCTTTTGTGGATAAAGTTGTGGATAAAGCAGCAGATCTTCCTAAAGCATTTAGTTTTATGCCAAATAAGCGTATTGGTCCTAAAAATGAACAAGAATGGCAGGAGGCAATCTGGGGTTGGCGGCCATGGTTAGAGATTGGAGCAGAAAACTACAGGGATCTAAAAGTTGCCCAGAGTCAATATGAACTTGCACAGCTCAAGCAAAGAGAGGCCAAGCGGCAGCTTTTTCCTAACGCTATAATCAGAGTTATCGATACAATCGGTACTTCTGTCGAAGATGTTGGTATTTTTTCGAAATCATACGAATTAGAGTTAGAGCAGCCTATATCTTATGGCGGTGAATTAAGGTATAAAATTGAGCAAGCCGAGATAAACAAAGAACTTTCGCTCTATGAACATAAGAGGCTTTATGCCGATTATGCCTTGGAATTAAAAAGAAGCTACTACAATGTTGTGTTGAATAGGATGAACTGGGATACTTTTAATAAGCTTCTTGAGGAGGCTAACAAGATCATTGCTTTAGGAGAAGTACTCTATCAGCAGCATCTAATTACAGAATTAGAGTATAAGCAGTTAACATCCTCCTATCATCAGGTCAAGTTTTTTTTCATATCAGCTCAAAAAGAACTCTCTTTAGCGGAACTTTCTTTTAGACAAGTTTTAAATATACCAGAAGATGAAGAGATAAATTTTGTTAATTGGCTGCCTTTTGAAAGAGTCAACATTGATATGGATAAGGCACTAGAGATTGCTAAGACAAGACGCTCCGAACTGCGAATCAGGCAATTGGTAAGTCATTTTAACAATTTAAATCAACAGATAGCAAAAGCTAAAAATAGGTGTCGAGTGAGCTTTACGGGTAAAATTGGTCAGATGGCTGAAGGCTATGAAACAGAAGATGAGGTTTTCAGGGATAGTTGGTATGTAGGGTTAAAAGTGACGAAGCCTATAGGTACAAGTACATTGAGTAGTTCTGTAACAAAACAGAGCAGACCGGCAGGCGGTTTTAGTCTGTCAGAGACAACCGAATCTCTTACAAGATCAACGGAGTTTTCTTTGGTAGACAGATTGAGTAGCATTGCGGATATAAGCACCGCTCAAATAGAGCATCTTAAGTCTTTAAACGAAGAGCTTGAATCTGAAGAGACTATTGTTGCTGAAGTTGGTAAGTCTTATGCAAATTACATATCTTCTCTTTTTCAAATAGAAACATCTTTGAATAAACTGGATTTCTTGAATAAGCGATTAAAGGTAACAGAAGGTAAGATGAAAATAGAAGAAGCGGATATAACAGCACTAATGCAATCATATTTAGATTATGCTAACGAAAAAGTAAATTATAACCGTGCTTTAATAGGTTATTATATGGCTCTTTCTGGTCTTTCTAAAGCATGTGAAGTTGAAAGCTTTTTAAGTTTAACAACCAGCAGGCCGGTAATAGCTGCTTGGGAGGACTTTGGCGAGAACTCCCCTACCAGTGCAAGTTATACTCCTTTCTTGCTCCCGGATTTTAAAAAAGAGAGGAAAGAGGCAGCTTTAACAGGTATAGAGGGTAGAATAATTGGAGTCAACAATCAGTATGGAATGGCTATTCTTAATATCGGAGATGTGAAAGGTTTGACTTCATCAAGCAAGGTTGTAGTCTATCGCAATGGTAGAGAGTATGCTTTGCTTGTACCTGCTCGTATAGAGGAAGGGACATCAGCCTGTTATTTGGAAAAAGGCATCGGGGATAATTTTAAGGGTTTGAGAATCGGAGATAATGTGGAGATAATGCAATGAAAAAAATTTTAGATTTATCTAAAGTAAGACAGTTTTTTGCTCCAAGAAAGATTGTATTTATTGTCGTGAACGTAGTTATCATAGCCTTTCTATTTTTAGGGGTACAGAGACTTTTTAATTCTCAAGATAAAGATGACAAGCCCCTAGCCCAAGGAGAAAAAGAGCGGTTAATAGAAGGACCAAAAAAGAAGAGCTCTACAGAGAAGAAACCTCAAGATATCTCTTCGCTATTTCCACAGCAATCCCAGGAAGAAGTTCCGATTAAAGCCTATGAGCTGAAGCCGGTTGATTTTACAGATGAGTTATTCGTGGCCGGTACAGTTAGAAATCTTCCAATACTTGAGCTTAAGTTTGAAACAAACGGTGTGCTAAAGAGCGCCAATTTTAAAGAAGGCGAAGCGATTAAGAGGAATGATCTTCTTGCAGCTCTTGACCCCAAAGATGTTAATTTAGAGATCCAATGGACACAAGCAAAATTGCAGGCTTCAGAGGCAGAGTATAAAGCAGCTCTTAAAAGATATGAGACGGTTAAAAGGCTTTATGGGTTGGGTGCAATTATCAAAGATAGGCTGGATCAAGTGCAGGCTGAGACCGATGTTGCTAAAGCTAAAGTAGCAGTCAGCAATAAAGAGCTGGAGCTGAGCAAGTTGAAATTAGAGAAGCTGCAATTAAAAGCTCCGCAGGATGGTGTTATAGGTAAAAAAGAGAAAGAGGTAGGGGAGTTCATTACATCTAATGATGTGATCTGCAAGTTTATAGACCCGGATAATACGTTTGTAGAGGCAGGGATCATAGAGAGAGATATTTTTAAGATTAAATCAGGACAGAAAGTAAAAATCAAAGTAGATACTTATCCGACAAGAGTTTTCTTTGGTTATGTAGAAATACTGTTTCCTGAAGTGGATGAAAGAACACGGACGCTTAATGTGCGTATGCGGGTGCTTGATCCAGGAAAGCTTCTTAGGCCCGGAATGTTTGCGCGGGCATCTGTCGCTGTATTTAGAAAAAAAGATGCTTATGTTATTCCAAGTTCTTCTGTCTCGATACAGCAGGGGGCTTATTATGCCGCGATTGTAGAAGAGGGTAAAGTAGCATACCGTCAAATCTCTGTTGAGCATATTACGACTGACTTTGCTGTTATTAAAAAAGGTCTTCAAGAAAGCGATCTAATTGTCACAGAGACACCGGGAATGAAAAAACTTTCTGCGGGTAGCCCTGTCAAAATTATAGAGAAACAGGAAAAACTGTTTTAATAATTATTCTATAATGAATCTACCTAGCTTTTCTGTAAAAAGACCGGTTACAGTAACAATGTTCTTTTTGGGCATCATGCTCCTGGGTGCTATCTCCTGGGTGCGTTTACCTCAAGAGCTCTATCCATCAATATCTTATCCTCAAATTAGTGTTGTCACAACTTATGAGAATGCCTCACCTGAAGAGATTGAGACCCTTGTAACAAAGATAATCGAAGAGGCGGTAGGCACAGTGAATGGGCTTAAGAAAATATCTTCGATTTCAAAAGAGGGGCTCTCTCTTATTATCCTCGATTTTGATTGGGGCACACATATGGATTTTGCTTCCCTGGGTGTTAGAGAAAAGATAGATCTGGTTAAAGAGCGACTTCCCATGGGAGCCAAAGACCCGATAGTAATGAAGTTTAATCCCTTTGAGACGCCCATTGCTATACTATCTATAAAAGGAAGCCTTCCGTCTAGAGAGTTAAGAGAGTTAGTCAGAAAAGAGATTAAAGATGAGCTGGAAAAGATAGACGGCGTTGCTTCAGCTGCGATCGTAGGAGGTCGAGAGCGGGAGATTCTAGTTGCACTTGATCAAGGTAAGCTATACGCCAATCGCATTCCGATTTTAAAAGTTGCTGAATCTATAAAGCAGACAAATTTTACTTTTCCTGCTGGGACAATTAAAGAGAAGTTTTATGAATATTTGATCAGGACAATGGGTGAGTTTGAGGCGGTTAAAGAGATCGAGAACGTTGTTGTTGAAGTACAGGATGTTGATCCGCCAAAGACGCAATATGAAGAATATATAAGAGAGTCAAAAGGTGAAAGCTCGGATAAAAGAATAATTCACTTAGGTGATTTAGGCATAGTGCAAGATTCGCTTAAGGATTTGACCAATCTCTCGCGTTATAACGGCAGCGACAATATAGCCCTGAGAATTCAACGGCAAGCGGGGGCCAACATCATTACAGTAGTGAAGGCTGTTGAGAAGAAGCTTCTTGCAATTGAAGAGAGGCTGCAGGGCAGAGTTGAGATTGAGATTGTCTATGATCAGTCTAAGTTTATTCAGGATTCAATTAATGGAGTTAGAGATGCTGCGGTGCAAGGAGGCGTGCTTGCCTTCATTGTTCTCTTCTTCTTTTTGATGAACATCTACAGCTCTCTAATAGTTGCGCTTTCAATACCTATATCGATTATGTTTGCCTTTAGCCTTATGTACTTTAGGGGGCTATCCATTAACATCATGTCTTTAGGTGGCCTTGCTTTGGGCGTTGGTATGCTTGTGGATAATGCCATTGTTGTTATAGAGAATATTATCCGTAAGAGGCAGCTTGGCGGGCCTGCCAAAGAAGCGGCTATTGACGGAACGTCTGAAGTGGCGGCTGCCATTTTCTCTTCGACATTGACAACGATAGCGGTTTTTCTTCCGCTGATATTCGTTCAAGGTGTTGCAGGGCAGCTTTTTAAAGAGCTGGCTTTTACTGTTATTTTTGCTCTCATTGCTTCTCTTGCTGTTGCTCTATCTTTGATCCCCAGCCTCGCCTCTAAAATAAAGAGAGTGAATAAAGAGCGCAAAGAGTGGGTCTGGATGAAGATATTGCGTATCTCATATGCGAATACATTAAAATCATTCTTGAGATTTAAGCAGATCGGGTTTGCTCTTGTTATTGCAGTAACAGGCCTCTCTCTCTATCTCTTGACTAAGATAGACAGGGAGTTGATGCCCAAGGTTGATCAGAGAGAGTTCATGATAATGGTCGACATGCCTACAGGTACAAAGATTGAGGTAACAGATAGAGTTATAAAGAGAATAGAGAGAACCATATTTAAATATCCGGATATTAAAGGTGTTAGCGTGACCATCGGTTCTTCTAAAGAGAAAGACTATGGAGGGTCCGTAGAGACTTTGGGGTCTCATCAATCCCAGATAGTGATCAACTTAAAGGAGTTTCCAAAGAAATCACCCTATTATAGAAAAAGTCAGGACATTGTGCAGCAGCTACAGAAAGACCTATTGGTTGTTGATTTGGAAAGGGCAGAGCTGGCATATATTCTGCAAGAGACAATATTCAAGGCAGCTATGGGCGGAGGTAAGCCGGTCAATGTTGAGATCAGAGGACGTGATTTAGATGTTTTGCGTTCTACTTCAGAGAGTTTAGTCTTAAGTCTGAGCGATATCGCAGGGCTTTATGATATTAAAAGTGACCTTATGCCTCCTCAGCCGGAGGTAAAGATTAATATAATGAAACAGAAAGCCGCGCTCTATAATCTTTCAGTGAATACCATATCTTTGGCAACTAATGCAGCAATTCGAGGTTACGTTGCCTCTAAATACAAGGAAGAAGGCAGAGAGTATGATATTAGAACAAGATTGCGCGACGAGGACAGAGAGGATCTCTCTAAGATAAGAAGAATACTTATACATTCACCGCTTGGGGTTGAGATTCCATTGGCGGATGTGGCTTACCTTGTAAGGGGTGTTGGGCCGTCTGAAATCAAGCGATTAGGTCAAGAGAGGACCGTTTTAGTCTCAGCCAATGTTTACAAGAGAAGCTTTAACGAGATTGCAAATAGCGTAGATAGTAAGATATCCAATATGGATATTCCGGAGGATTACGTGGTGCAGCTTAGCGGAGAGCGCAAAGAGATGGAGGAATCTTTTAAAAGCCTCTTCTTTGCCCTGCTGCTGTCTATAATACTTGTGTACATGATAATGGCTGCACAGTTTGAGTCTTTTTGGCAGCCATTTGTTATTATATTTTCTGTGCCTTTAGCAGCGATAGGCATAACAGTTGCTTTGCTGCTTACTCATACCACTCTCAATATAGTTGTCTTTTTGGGAGTAATAATCTTGGGTGGAATAGTTGTTAATAATGGCATTGTTCTCATAGACCATATCAATGGATTAAGGGAAGAAGGATTCTCTACTTATGAGGCTGTCTTAGAGGCTTCTCAAAATAGGTTACGACCGATATTGATGACAGCTTTAACTACAACTCTCGGCCTTATGCCTCTTGCATTGGGCTTTAGTGACGGGGCAGAACTGAGAGCTCCTATGGCTATAGCTGTTATCGGAGGGTTATCCTCTTCTACATTGCTCACTCTTTTTATAATTCCGGCATTATACATCGTTGCTGTAAAAATGTTAGAGGGTAGAGGAAAGCAGATATTGCCCCAAGTTGAACAAGGACTAGTATCTTCTCCAGAGCCGCGGCAGCAAGAGCAGCCAGATGTTGTAGGGACAAAATTAGAGAGAGAAGAAGATGCAGTAATAAAAGAAGACAGAGAAAAGAAAGCTCAATACTTAGATTTAAACCAGAGGCAGATAGAGGCCCTAGAGCATCTACGCCAACAAGGTAGACTGAGGCGACAGGAATATGTGCAGATGTTCAATGTCTCTATTGCTACAGCAGCCAGGGATCTCAAAGATTTGCAGAAGAAAAAAATCATTACTCCAGAAGGGCCAAGCGGTCCTGGTAGGTGGTATAGAATGACATAACCTGAGCTTAACTTATGAATCTACCTGAGTTCTCGATAAAAAAACCGGTTGCAATGAGTATGATCTTTTTAGGCATCATACTTGTAGGTTATATTGCTTTAATACAGCTGCCCGTTGAGCTGATGCCTAACTACAGCTACGACACCATAAGCATCATTATAAGGATTAGAGGCGGCGTGCCTTCTCCCGACGTAGAGCGCCTTGTTACAAAACCGGTTGAAGAAGCTATAAGTGATGTGAGTAAACTTAAAGAGCTCATAGCTATATCTGAAGAAGGAGAGTCTAGAGTTATTTTGAGATTTGAGCCGGGCACTGATATGGATTTTGCCTCTCTGGAGGTTAGAGAAAAATTCGGCCGAGTAAAGGACTCGCTGCCCAATGAGATAGAGAAGCCGGTTATTGCGCGGTATCAACAGACAGACGTCCCAATGGTGATACTTGCTGTAACGGGAGAGAGATATACCCCTGAGATGTTGAGAAGGATTGTGGACGAGAAAATCAAATCTAGATTACAGCGAATAGGGGGAGTGGCGAATATAGAGATAGCCGGAGGTAGAGAGAGAAAGATTATTGTCGAAGCAACTGAGAACAGCCTGCAGTCTTACAATATATCTTTAGGGGAGTTAATTGATGCTGTAGGAGCTAACAATTTAGACCTGCTTTTAGGAGAGGTGGAAGAGGTAAAAGTAAAAAATTTAATTCGCCTCATGGGTCAGTATAAAAGCATTGAGGATATAAAAGATATTGGGATTAGCATGAATCCCCAAGGTTCCATTATTCGGCTTAAAGATGTTGCCCGGATTAAGGATTCCTTCCTTGATCCCATGGATATTTCTAGAGTTGATTCTAGGCCTGTTGTCTCTATCTATATACAGAAAGAGTCTACGGCTAACACTATAAAGGTTGATAAGATGCTAGTTGAGGAGCTTTCCAAGATAAGAGAGGAGCTTCCCGAGGATGTAATAATAAAACCTACTTTTCAGCAGGCTGAGTATGTTCAAGAGGCCATTGATACAGTCCGTAAATCACTTATGTTCGGTGGAGCGCTGGCAGTTGTTGTGTTGCTGCTCTTTCTCCATGATGTAGCTCCAACATTTATTATCGCACTCTCTATCCCGCTTTCTGTTATGGCCACCTTTACAATCATGTTTATGCAGGGTTTGACTTTAAATGTTATGACTCTCTCTGGGTTGGCTTTAGGTATAGGCATGTTGGTTGACTCCTCCATCGTTGTGCTTGAGAATATTTTCAAAAAAAGGGAGCAAGGGCTTAAAAAAAGAGAGGCTGCGCTAAAAGGCAGTCAGGAAGTCAGCCTGGCAATAGCAGCTTCAACCATTACTTCTGTAGTTGCGTTTTTGCCGATAATGTTTGTCGGTAAACAGATTAGATTGCTCTACAGCGGACTGACCTGGACAGTTGTCTACTCTCTCCTTGCGTCTCTCTTTGTAGCTTTAAGCTTGATTCCCTTAGCCTCATCTATAATTAAGATGGGTGGAGGAGTGTCATTTTTGAAGAAAGGTAAGAAGAACATTAAAAAGGTTAGAGAAGCTTATATAGGCTCACTAAAATTCATTTTAAAATTCAGGTATCTCCTGATATTAGTTATGATAGCAACTGTTGTCTGGGTCTGGCCTCTTCAGGAACATATCGGCAGAGAGTTTATCGGAATTACAGAACAGAACAAATTTACCGTACATGTTGAGCTGCCTACAGGCGCGAAGCTGGAGATGTCTGATAAAGCAGTTGCGATGGTTGAAAAGATCTTAAAAGATGTTCCTGAAGTACGGACTGTATCTTCTAGAATAGAGAGATGGTCTTCCAAGGTGTATGTAAAGTTAAAACCACTTGATCAAAGAGATAAATTGACAAACGATCTCATAGAAGAGCTTCGCCCCCAAATGGATGAAACAATGAAGAATTTCGATGCCTTTATATATTTTCAACTACCTCAAGAAGTAGGCAGCAATGAAATATTTATTGATATCAATGGTTATGACTACGATGTTTTGAAGCAGATAGCAATGAAGATGGCCCAAAGCCTCTCTCAGGTTGAAGGGATTACAGATCAAAAGATAAGAATGCGTGAGGGTAGGCCGGAGATAAGAATTATAGTGGATCAAGATAAACTCAGCATGTTTGGATTAACGATTAAAGATATTTCCTATCAATTGCATGGTAAGATACGGGGTCTAAGGTCTAGTTTTTTTCATACTGAGAACAAGGAAGTTGAGATTGTTGCGAGGATAAGTGAGCTTGATCGCGATAGTTTTGACGATTTAAAAAATATAACTTTTGTAAATAAGGAGAAAGTGGAAGTTCCATTGAAACAGGTTGCAGATTTAAAATTTGATATAGCTCCAAGTGAAATTTGGCATAAAAATAAATCCAGAATGGTTCAGGTTAGTGCGAACAGAGGCTCCTTAGACTTAAATAAAGCCATTGAAAGATGTAAGGAGGCTTTAGATACATTTGAGATGCCAGAGAATTACACCTATAGGTTTAGCGGAGATTATGAATTGATGGTGGAGAATGAGCGTCAACAAAAATTTGCGGTCATTACAGCGCTATTTTTAATCTTTTTAGTTTTGGCTTCACTCTTTGAGTCTTATACTCAGCCGTTTATTATTATGGCCACCGTTCCTTTAGCTGCAATAGGTGTCATCCCAACGCTCTACTATACAGATACATCTATTAACATCGGAGCTCTTATGGGGATGTTGATGTTGGGAGGTATTGTTGTCAATAATGCAATAGTTATGGTCGATCATATAAATTTTTTAAGAGGGCAAGGCGTAGAATTAAAAAAAGCTATCCTTGGAGGTGCTGAACATAGATTACGTCCTATCTTTATGACTTCTATTACAACAATCTGCAGTCTTATGCCTATGGCATTAGATAAGAGTGAGTCTTCCAATCTCTGGTCACCGCTAGCAAAGACTGTAATTGGAGGAATGTCTGTCTCTACCGTATTGACCCTCCTTGTAATTCCTTCTGGCTATATGATATTGGAAGATTTAAAATATAGATTGAATCGTATGAGTGTATTTTTAAAGATAAAGCATGAATGATAATATAAAAATAGTTATATATTCAACGGTGACAGTCCTAACGATACTCTCTTTAGTATCTGCTTTCTGGTTAGGCACGGAGAATAGAAAGATATACTCTAGCTATGTAGAAGAGAAAGCGCTCTGGCATCAAAAGAATAGAGATTTAGAGTTTGAACTAGATAAATTTAAAATAGAGGTAGAAGATATTAGAACCCAACTAACAGCTTATAGAAGTCAGATGGCAAAATTAGAAGAGAACAAACTTTTAACAGAAGAAGAGCTTGAAGAGTTGGCCGATGATAACAATAGGCTAAAAGATGAGGCTGCCAGGCTGGTTAGAGAGAGAGAAGATCTAAAAGAGAGATTGACCAAAAGAGTCAAAGCAGAGGACGGCAGGGGAGATGATTTTTGGTCTAATCTACTGCGGGAGAAGACATCTTTAGAATTAAAGCTTAGCAATCTTAAAAGGTTGCTTGAGAAAAAAGACGAAGAGATTTTAAGATTTGAAGATGAGAGAGAGCGATTGAGCCAGCTTACAGGAGAGCTATTAGATGAGAAAAAAGGGCTAGAGGAGAGATTAGCTGAGACTAGAGGTATAGTCTCTTCTTTTTCCCAATCATTGGAGCAGGAGAAAGAAGAGAAGCTCGAATCTATAAGAGGCTTGGAAAGATTAGAGCAGGACAAACAGGGCTTAGCTCTTCAGTTAGAACAGGCTCAAGTGGATAAGATGGCTACTGAAAAAAGGCTGGATGATTTTAAGCAGACAATGCTAAAAGAGGAACAAAGTAAAAATAGGTTTGAAAAGCGGATAGGTTACGTTAATCAAATTTTAGAAGATAAGATGCTCGAAGTTACACGCTTAAAGCAGGATCTTGAAATGGCTCTTGAGGAGATAAAGAAGATGGGTTATGACGACCAAGAGTTTGCGGTTGAATTACCCAGAATAGAGGTAGGGGATAATAGCATCCAAGCCAAAGTAGTTGCTGTTAACGCAGCAGATGGTTTTATAGTAATTGACCGCGGCAGGAGAGACGGTGTGGAAGAAGGAATGGAATGCTTTATCTATAGAGAGGGTAGGCTGATTGCAAAACTCAAAGTAAAAGAGGTTAGAGAGGTGACTTCTGCAGCAGAGTTTCTCCTGAGTTTACCTCAAGAATCTGTGGCTAAAAATGATGTTGTAGAGTTTTCAGGCAATTGATCCTCTTAGTATTTTAAATATGTTTGACAATTATAAAAAGTTATTTTAAAATTTAAATAATTACCTTAATAAGTTTATTATGAAGATTACAAAAAGTATTTTAATCTTAATATCTATACTAGCATGGGGCTGTGGTAAGGATCCAGCCTTAGATAGTAACAAGGTACGCTTTGCTTTTTGGGGCTCCCCCGAAGAGGTTAGGATAATTACGTCTGTTATTAAAGAATGGCAGAGAGACAATCCTGGGATAAAAGTTGTTTTAGAGCATACTCCTTACGGAGGGTATAGCAGCAAGATTTTAACTAGAATAGCAGGAGGAGATGCGCCTGATGTTATAGCTGTAGAGGTAGGACTCTTTACAAGTTTTTACTCTAAAGGCGTTTTCTTAAGCCTTAGTCCTTTTGTAGAAAAAGATGAGAGTTTTGTATTAAATGATTTTTTCTCGCCCATTATTGAACATTTTACTATCGAAGGTGATATTTACGGTATACCCAGAGATATTGCCCCTTTTGCCTGCATCTACTATAATAAGGATATCTTTGATCAGCATAATATTCCCTACCCCGATGATGATTGGGATTGGGATGCTCTTCTTAAAACTGCAAAGCGCCTTACCGAAAGAGATGAAAAAGGTAAGATTAAGAGCTATGGTTTTTATACTTGGGCCTGGCAGAATTTTGTTTTAGCTAACGGCGGCGGGCTTGTAGATAATGTTAAAGTCCCTAGCTCTATAAGGCTGAATACTCAAGCATCGCGAGAAGGACTGGAGTTTTATAGAGATCTTATTTTAAAGCATAAAGTATCTCCAACACCCTCTGCCCTTATAAATATGGGTATGGGTGTGCAGATGATGTTTATGACCGGACGCCTTGCGATGTTAGGTTCAGGGATATGGGAGACGCCGGCATTGCAGAATATAGAGAACTTTGATTGGGATATAGCAATGTTTCCTAAAAGTCCTAAGGATATACGGCAGGTTGCAACGGGAGGAACAGCATATTGCATATTGAAAACATCTAAGAATCCTGAGCTTGCCTGGAAGACAATAAAGGCTTTAACTTCTGCTCAAGCTATGGAACGTATTGCCTCTATAGGATTAGCGCAGCCAAGCAGGATATCTGTTGCTCAAGGCCCTTACTGGGCTGGCAGTGAAGAGAAGCCACTGAATAAAAAAATGCTCAATGAAGTAGTCAAGAGCGTGGTCTTCCCTCCATTTAGTGCTAATTGGAGAGAGATAGAAGAGTTGTATGTTAAACCAAAATTGGATTTATTTTTTAACGGTCAAGCTGAACTGGATGATATTTTGCCCGAGATTGTAGAGGCAGGTAACAAACTCCTGAGGGAGTAATTATTAAAAGGAGGTAAGCATGGTAGAAGCAACAGAGGTTTTAACGGACAGGGAGCGGAAAAATTTTTCAATCCTCGATTTAGTTCGTAGAAAAGGACCCATTACTCGTACGGAAATATCTAAGGAGACAGAGTTAAATATCGTCACGGTATCCAACTACGTCAATACCTATATTCAAAAGGGTCTGGTCATAGAAGGCGGTCTTGATGTTTCAACGGGGGGCAGAAGGCCGGTTGTCTTAGAATTAAACCCAAAGGCTGCTTATATCATAGGAATAGGCTTAGATCTTCTTAATATCATAGGCGTTGTCTCTGATTTGAAGGCAAATGTTTTGATTAAAGTAGAGAAGGTTCGGCCTGAAGGTACTGAGGATGCTATGATAAATGCAATATCCGATATTATTGGAGAGGTAATATCGGAAGTTAACGTTGAGAGGGACCAGATAAAAGGTATCGGTATAGGTATACCCGGTATTGTAGATAGAAAAGGCGGTACGATACGTTGGCCGGGACAGATGGGCAGCGTCTATATATCTACTTTAAAGAATATGCTAGAGCAAAAGTTCCAGATCCCTGTCTTTGTAGAGAACGATGCAACTGTTGCTGCTTTTGGAGAGAGAGAGTTTGAGCTTGAAAGCGATATTAAGAATCTTATCTTTATGTATTCCGGTGTCGGCTGCGGTATTGTTATCAATGGTCAGATCTATGGAGGCACTGGTGGTTGCGCTGGAGAGTTAGGATTGCCTACATTAGGAAAAGAAGAGAAGAATCGCTGGAGAGGATTAGATCGCTGGGAGGCCGATTTGGGCCTTAGGGCTGCTGCAATAGAGGGAGTAAAAGAGAAGAGTGATTCTAAGATTTTAGAATTAGCTAGAGGAGATAGCTCTAAAATAGACTTTAAATCCATTATTGAAGCTGTGAGAGCTGGAGATGAGCTTGCAGTAAGTCTGGTAAAAGAGGCAGGCGAGGAGTTAGGCGTAAGGATTGCCTACCTTATTCAAATATTTAATCCCGAAGTGGTTGTAATAGGCGGTGGTATTGAGAGAGCCGGCTCTGTGCTGCTTGATGTAATTAAAAAAACTGTTAGAGATAAGACATTTGAAGAGATAGGCAATCAGGTTAGGATTGTACCTACTCAGCTGGGCGAAAACTCCGTAGCTTTAGGTGCGGTAAGCCTTGTAATTCAGCACATCTTTACTTATTTAATGGTTTAAGTTAAAAACTTGACAAAAGATGGCCCATGTGGCATAAATAAAAAGATTCAAAAATAAAAAGGAGGTGGGATGATGAAAAAAGTTAGCTATCTTATTTTGGTGGCTCTCTTTGTAGCTACGGCAGTATCTTTTGCACAAGAAGATCTTCTGGTTTCCGATTTTGATTCGGGTGTAAAACCAAGCAATATCGGTGGAGATTTTGGTGCTTGGGATAGAGATCCAATGGATTTCTCTCAGACAGCCATAGAGAGTTTTAGTACTAGCGACACCAGAGATGGAAAAGGTTTCTGTTTGAGGTTGGATTATGATGTTGACTCTCCAAACCCAGCCTACAATGGTTTTTGGATGAAGCTGAACGGTTCTGATGTATCTGGATATACAAACTTTGTTATCTGGGTAAAGGGTGACAAAGACAGAGGGTTCTCTCCTCTCTTCAAGGTTGAGATGAAAAACAACAAGGGTGAGATAGGAAAGTATTATGTTACAGGTATTACAGATCAATGGCAGAAGATAGAAGTTCCTCTTGCAAGAGTAGCAGGGATATCCGACTTCACTAATCTGGACGAATTTGTTGTAGTCTTTGAAGATTGGAGATGTGAAGTAAAAGAGGGAACTGTCTATTTTGATGATGTCATGTTTGAATAACAAAAAATTGTAATTAATCTATCAAGGCGGAGTAGAACATACTCCGCCTTTGCATAAACAGAAAGTTTTATAGATGAGGAAAATTTCTTTAATAGCAGCCTTGGTTTTTGTGATTTTAATAGTTATATTTTCTACAAATAGATATTTAAAAGTTAAAAATATTAGAGAGAAGCGCGAACAATCCCGCCAGGAATTCCAGGAAGACCTAAAGCCGATAGCCCAAGCAGAAGTTCCGGGAATATTTCTCTTAAGCCATTTTAACGAAAAAGAGAACAAGTCTAGCCTAGGTGATTTCGGTGCTTGGGATAAAGCCCCTAACGATTACTCTCAGAGTTGTTATGACTCTTTCTCATCCCTAACCCATGTAGGTGATAGCGGATATTCTTTGAGAATAGATTACGATGTTGACTCTCCATCCTCAGCTTTTAATGGTGTCTGGTTTGATCTTGGAGCTGTCGATTTAAGTCAGTATAAGCAGATAGTAATTTGGGCCAAAGGAGATAGAGATAAAGGGTATACGAAAGATTTTAAATTGGAGGTCCAAGACTCTCAAGGCAAGAAAGGTGCTTATTACATAACAGGACTTAGCGATGAATGGAGAGAGTATACGGTAGACCTAGATCGATTTGTAGGCGCCTTAGAGTGGGGCAGCATGAGAAAGCTTGTTATAGTTTTTGAAGATTGGAAAGCAACTCAGAAAGAAGGGACAATATACGTAGACGATATCTACTTTACAGCAGCTGAGACTTTAAGCGACTCTTGTTCCGTTCTATTTCCTACTGCTCGGGAAAGGATTCCGAAACCGGATATGTCATGTTTGTCAGATCAGCAGTTTCTGGAATTAATTCAGAGAAAAGCGTTTGGTTATTTTTGGAACGAAGCCAATCCAGATACAGGTCTTATTAAAGACAAGGCAAATAACTTTAAAGATGATAATTTTCAGGTAGCCTCTATTGCTGCAGTTGGCTTTGCCTTAAGCTCATATCCTATTGCAGTTGAAAAAGGGTGGATCAGCAAAGAGGAGGCTTTAGAGAGGACTTTAAATACGCTCTTTTATTTTAGAGATAAATTGGAAAATGTTCATGGATTTTTTTATCACTTTGTAGGTATGGATAATGGCAAGAGAGTCTGGAATTGTGAGCTCTCCTCCATTGATACTGCTCTTTTTTTAGCCGGGGCTCTTGCTGCCGGTGAATACTTCGGCTCTAAAGTCAGAGAGCTGGCGGAAGAACTTTATGAGAGAGTAGAGTGGGATTGGATGCTAGCTGAAGGTGATACTCTATGTATGGGCTGGATGCCTGAGACAGGATTTTTGCCGGATAGATGGAATAGGTACGGCGAGCAGATGCTGATGTACCTTTTTGCAATCGGGTCTCCTACTTATCCTATCTCTCCTGAGGTATGGGATGAAATAAGAAGACCTATTTGGAGTTATGAGGGTTATACCTGCTTAGTTTCACCACCTCTGTTTACTCATCAATATTCACATATTTGGGTTGATTTTCGGAATAAACATGATGACTATGCTGATTATTTCCAATCATCTGTCAATGCAACTTTAGCCAACAGGGAGTTCTGCATTAACAATAAATTTAACTCCATGACTTTTAACGAAAACTCTTGGGGGCTTACTGCTTGTGAATCTCCGGCCGGCTACGATGCTTATGGTGCTCCTCCGGGCTATGCTTATTATGATGGGACCGTTGCTTTTACGGCTCTAGGAGGTTCGATTCCTTTTGCTCCTAGGGAGACAATAGCTGCATTGCGTTGGATGTATAGTCATTACAAAGATTATGTTTGGGGTAGATATGGTTTTTCCGATAGTTTGAACCGGGACAAAGATTGGTATTCAGAGATTGTTATTGGGATAGACCAAGGCGCGATGCTGCTCATGATTGAAAACTATCTGACAGGATCTGTTTGGGATTATTTTATGTCTAATAAATATATCAATAAAGCCATGGATAGAGTCGGGTTTAAATCCGGGACTATGGAGCTTGAGCCAGACGAAAAGCCCCTCATTAATGCTGACTATAAGCGGGTTTTTAAGGCTGGAGATTATGATTACACTTTAAAAGCTAGCGAAACAATAGAGCACGGAGCTGTCACGCTATCCCCTGATGATCTGGATGCCAAGTTTAGCCTGGGCTGGGATGAAGAGTCTCTATATTTCTGGGTTGAAGTAACAGATAATGAGGTTGTTGCAGAGGATATTCCAGATAAAATCTATAAGCAGGATAGCATAGAGATATATATTGCTCCCGAGAATAAGAATCTTCGCTGGGGCAATGAAAAACAGTTTCAGCTTGGCTTTGCACCCTCTAGTGACAGAAAAAGACCTTTGCATTATGCCTGGTTCCAGGACAAAATATTTGAAGAGATAAGACTGGAGTCTAAGATTATAGAGTCGGGATATATTCTTGAGATTGCAATACCTTTTGAAATTTTAGGTATTGAGCCTGAGCCAGGGTTAAAAATAGGCTTCTCGATAGCGGTTAACGATTTTGATAAGAACGACAACACGCCTAAATGTAAGTATAATTTATTCTTTATGCCTTACTATGATCAAGGGTGTAAAGATGGATTTGAGCTTGCAGAGATTAATTTAGTAAAAGAATAGACTTAAACTGCAGGGATAAGATCTCGAACCAAGCCTAGATTTAAAAATATACTATATTCTTTCCTCCGACTCTCTTTGTAGTATTGCTTCACGGTGAGAGCTTGAACCATGGGTTTAGATCCAAGAGGCTTTTTTAAATTTAACCAAAGGGTGATAAGTTTTTTGACAAAGCGTATATTTAAAGATATGATTTTATCTAATTAAACAATAAGGAGATACTATGATTGCTTTATCTGTAGTAATTATTACAAAGAATGAAGAGAAAAATATCAAAGAATGTATCGAATCTGTTAGAGGCTGGGCAGATGAGATTGTCATTGTTGATGATAACAGCAGCGATAGAACAAGAGATATGGCCTCAGAATATACAGATAAGATCTTGGTTCGTAAGATGGATATCGAGGGCAGGCATAGAAATTGGGCCTACCAGCAAGCCAAAAATGAATGGGTCTTAAGCCTTGATGCTGATGAGAGAGTTACAGAGGAATTAAAACAAGAGATAGAAGAGTTCTTGAAGTCTTCACCTCAGGCTGTAGCATGTTCAATACCGAGGCGTAATTATATCGGCAGCTATTGGGTTAAATACGGCGGCTGGTATCCTTCACCCCAACTTAAGATGTTCTTCAAAGATAGATTCAAATGGGAAGAGTCGCATGTCCATCCAATAGCCTTTGTAGATGGTGATACGGCTCCCTTAAAATCAGATATCATACATTACTCTTACCGCGATATTACAGATTTTATAAACAAGTTAAACAATCAGACAACCCTTGAGGTTCAGAAGTGGGTTGACCAAGGTAAAGAGATAAAGAGCTCCAGATTCTTAAGAAGAAGTATCGATAGATTTTTGAGGAGTTATTTTAGGAAGCAGGGTTTTAAAGATGGTTTCTATGGTTTTGTGTTGGCCTATTTTGCATCCCTTTATCAGTTTTTAAGCTTAATTAAATATAAGGAACTTAAGAGAAAAACTTAAAGATAAAGGAGGTTTAAATGAGATACTTATTATCAGTTCTCGTTTTGGTTTTTTCTTTCACCTCTTGGGCGGAGTTCACTAGAATCAAAGGTTTAACCGAAGTAGACTGCAAGCTTGTTATAGCCCATCCTCTAGATAATAATATCTTATATCTTGCTTCAAAAGACTCTCTATACAAGCTGGAGAACAGAGAGTGGAAATTTATCTATAAAACTCAGGAAGGTGAAATAAACTTTGTCTATCCAGACCCCTTAGATCATAAGCTTTTATATGTTGTGACTGACTTAGGACTGCTATCAACAAGAGACTCAGGGAGGTTTGATTATCTTTTTCGCGGTCAGGGCAAAGATATAAGATGCCTCTCTTTTAAGAGAAAGGGCAATAAGCTCTTGCTGGGAACATCTTCGGGGCTATATCTGGGTGAAGATGGTATCTCTGACTTTCAAAAAGCTGCTGCCCTTCCTCGTAATATAGAGATTTACTGGATAGACTATATGAAGCCCTACCTCTATCTAGCAACAGATCTAGGTATTTATAGAAGCGAGGATTTTCGCAGGTTCCAGAGGACTTTTACAATTCCAGGAAGGGATAAGAGTATAGAGATAGAAGAAGTGGAAGAGGTAGAAGAAGGCCTATCCTATGTTCCAAGAGTTGTAGCTGTTAGCAGTAAAGATTCTAGCGTTATCTACCTTGGTACAGCTGCAGGTCTATTTATATCCAGCGATTATGGCTCTAGTTTTCAAAAAGCCTACATTCAAGGCTTGGGCAGTATAGCGATTAATTCTATACTTCAGGATGATAGCTCAGGAGACCTTATCTATCTTGGAACTGATAAGGGATTCTTTAAAGTTTATTTGGGAAGAAAGAAGGCTATCAAGGTTTATGAGGGGTTGCCTACAGAGAGCATTAACATGCTCACAATGGATAGGAAGGGCAAGCTCTACCTTGCGACTTCTTTAGGATTATTTGAAGAGGGAGAGGATGGCCGGGAGTTCCTAGAGCGAGGTTATAAGAGTCTTTTCTCTTTTGAACCCAGTGCTCTAGAGATCCAGCAGGCATCCTTAGATTATAATGATGTTAATCCTGAGAAGATAAAAGCCTGGAGAAAGTCTTTAAAATACCGTGCGCTTATGCCTCAACTTGGTCTTGGATATGATAAAACAATATATGGTACCTATAGCAGTGGAGGGCAGTCCCACGTTGGCCCTAGAGACTGGAGTGTTGATTTAACCTGGGATTTAGAAGATTTAATCTGGAACCATTATCAAGACGATATCGATACCCGCTCGCGCTTGAATACCCAGTTAAGGCTGGATATTTTAAACGAAGTAAACAGGTTGTACTTTGAAAGAAAGAGCGCAAAGATCGATTTAATAAACAACCCTCCGCAGGAGAATATTGATAGAATAAAGAAGGAGATGTATATTGAGGAGTTAACCGCAGCCCTTGATGCCTATACAGGTGGTTTTTTCTCAAGGCGGATAGAAGAGTTAAAGAAGGAGAATAGATGAGAGTAGTCTTACAGAGAGTTAAATATGGGAAGCTATTGGTAAAAGATAAGATTATATCAGAGATAGGTAAAGGCTTATTTGTCTTACTCGGAATAGGTGAAGGGGATACTGATAGTGATATTGATTGGCTGGCAGCAAAGATTGCTAACTTAAGAATATTTGAAGATAGTGAAGCCAAGCTTAACAAATCTTTACTGGATATTAAAGGTGAAGTACTCTTAGTATCTCAGTTTACTCTATATGCAGATTGCAAGAAAGGCCGTAGGCCTTCTTTTGATAAAGCTCTTAAGCCGGAGAAAGCAGAAGAGCTGTTCATTAAATTTAATAATTGCCTAAGGTCCCAAGGAGTAGAAGTGAAGATAGGGGTCTTTGGGGCTGATATGAATATAGAACTGGTTAATTACGGTCCTGTTACGATATTACTTGATAGTCAAGATAGATAAACTCTGGTTTCTCAAAGTGCTATTAGATGATATACTAAATCCATGATTCCGCTAAGAGATGAGATTCCAACCCGCAATTTTCCCCTTATAACGATAATACTTATTGTGCTTAACGGGGTTGTATTTTTATGCCAGCGCCAACATTCAAGCTATATTTATTTAAGAGATACACTCTCTCTTATTCCAGTAAAGATATTCTTTTCTCAAGATCCTAAGTTTTACCTCACCCTCTTTACCTATATGTTTCTTCATGCTGGTTGGATTCACTTTCTGTCTAACATGTTATATCTCTGGGTCTTTGGTAATAAAATAGAGGACCTCTTAGGCCATATGGGCTTTACCTATTTCTATATAATATCAGGAGTAGGTGCAGGGCTTATTCATGCAGCGATTCACCCCACGTCCGCTATGCCTACAATAGGGGCATCAGGTGCGATATCAGGTATCTTAGCAGCCTATCTTATTCTCTATCCTGCAACACGTATTGTTACCCTGATACCTATTTTTATATTCTGGCAGGTAGTAAAGATGCCGGCCTATGTATTTATAGGGCTCTGGTTTATATTTCAGTTTTTCTATGGGTTCTCATCATTAGCTGCTGAGTCTAATATCTCAGGTGTTGCCTGGTTTGCCCATATCGGCGGGTTTGTTGTTGGGATATTGATCTTGCCCATATTTCTTTTATTTAAAAGACTCTTTCGTTAAGCTATTAAAATCAAGAGGTTAATATCATGGGGGCGACTTTATAAAGTATGTAAAAATATTTGACAGACCAGCTTATATATGAGATATATGTATAGAGGAGATTTAGGAGGCGTAATGAGAGTTTTGTCTTTGGTTCTTGCGGGGGTTTTATTATTTAGTAGTAGTATATTTGCTGTAGATGCACCATTTATTGTTGCATCCCTGCCAAATTTAGATTTACCTCAAAATAGAGTTAGAACAGAAGATGATTCTGGAACTATGATCTCAGTTAGTTTGTCAGGTACCACAGATGTTGCATCTGATTTAGCAGATAATGCTATTACCTGGAGTTGGGAAGAAGAGCTAGAACCACTTGATATATTAGAATATGTAGAAGGCCTACCCTATGATGAGTGGGTTGAGATAGACGAAGTAACATGCAGAAGGTTGTTTGAAGACTTAATTCAAATATCCCTTACCCAGATGGACTTAGAAGAAGGGGGCCATTTTGAAGATATGCTAAGAGAGATATTCTTCTACTTTACACCTGAGAGAGAGTACTATTTTCCTCCCTATGAAGAGGATTTTTCAGAGAGAGAGGCATTATTTCCGGTTAAGATAATGAGAGATACGCAAACCTTTACAGATTACGATACTTTAGAAGGAGTGATCAAGGTAGAGCTAGGCAGATTTTCGGATGATTTAAGAGAATTTACTCTGGTTTTTGATTCAACAGGACTCTCTTCTATAGAGTTAAATAGAAAATTATATTATCCGGGCGAAATGGGGCCTAAAAAAACAAAAGAGTTGTCTGTTATTTTTTACCTGAGTAAAGGATATGTAACAGAGAGGTGGTTTAATGACGATGACCCTCTTGATGATGTTCCTTTTGATTTTAATGATTCTTTATTCATAGATTCACGTAAACTTTTTGAGTATGAATTAGGTAATTCTATTCCAGTTGTTAATAATACAGAAGGTGAATTATCCTCTGATTTAAAAGGCATAGGGCATCTTTTTGATCTGCCTTATAGTTGGCATGCTTATGGTCAGGCATTATTCCAGAGTTACTCTAGCTTAATAGAGTTATGTAAGTTGCAACTAAATATACTAGATCAGCTCCAAGAGCTAGAGAGCCTTTTATGGAGAGAATTGTTTTATTATGAAGATGGTGTTAATTATTTCGGGGTTGAGGCAGAGTTTGCATCTGTTAAAAGAATACGTGATTTAGATAGTTCAAAAGAAGAGTTTCTTTTTGATGTCGGTAATGCCTATACGGCAAGATATATCAACCTAGTCTTATTTGAAGACTTCGGTGATTTAGAGGCAGGCTATGAGTGGGGAATAGAGAGCGCGGTTCTTACAAGAAATATTATTCTCTCGAATGGGGAGATAGGAAAGGAAAAGAAAGTTTTTACCTTTAAAGACGGCTTGGAAGGATTTGAGATGGAATATTGGGTTTTAAGGTATGATTCAAATGAAGATGAGATTTACCGCCAACAGCTTGCCTATTTTATAGAGAACAACCATCAAAATCTAGTTTTAGTAAGTAATTAGTAGTATTTTCTTTATTATTCCATATGTTACTTTTATTTCTAAGGAATTATTTTTTACTTTTATATAATATTTTTAAGAAAAAAAGTAGAAAAGTTGCAGATATGACTTTTTAAGAAAAAATAAAAAAAATTGTTGACAGATTTGGCAATAGCTAAAATATATGGTATAAATACTAGTAGAAATAGAAAATAGAGAAATGAAGAGAATGACAAATTTAATAATTTTAGCTCTTTTGGTTTCACTACCTTTAAGAGCGCAAGCATCTGCGTTTATTTCTGGTAACCATGGCTTAGATATAGAGCAATCTTTTGATACATCTTCAATAGGAACAGGAGCACCTAACACTATGCTACAATTGCCGTTACAAGAAATCGTTCCTTTAGACATAGCAGTTGTTAATTCCTGTATTATTGATCTAGGTTCTATAGTTGATGGTAGCATAACTCCAGAGATTATTAATAACGCTATAGGTGGTATAGATACTATATTAGCTAATCCAGAGGGATTTAGGGCAACAGTAAGTAAGGATCAATATAATCGATTATTAAGTTCTTTAGAAAAGATGAATGAACAAAATTATAATGTAGATATGTTGAATAAAATTTACTCTGATATAGGTGATACATTGAAAAGATTAAGAAATAAAGCTATAGATTTACAGGATCAGCTTCTAAACAGTTTTGAGGATTTTAAAGTTGCTGAATCGAGCTTAGAAGATACAAGTGAAGAGGATATCATTACAGCAACCAATGAAGACCTAGAGTTGTTTGCCGTGGCTGATGAAAAGGAGCGGATTGCTATATTGCGTAGAATGGAGGATAGAATGGAAGACTGCTATGATGATTCTGCAATAAATAGAACTATATTAATGGGGTTAAAAGCAGGGTTAATAGGGGAGATATCTATATTAGAGGAGAGAGGTATTGTTATAAATGTAACTACAGCAGCTGCTGGTGCTGATCTTACAGCCCAGGAAACTTTAGCTGTTATTAAAGGTGTTATAGATTATTATGAAGAGAAAGACAATAGCTCGTCCATTGTTGTAGCAAGTAATACAGATAGTCAGGTAGAGGTAGAAAGCAGCTATGATGCACTTGCTGGTAGCAACATGGAAGAAAGAGCATTAGGTGCAGATGGTTTAACGGCGACTGTTTTTGGTGTGCAGGTTCAAGGGATTATAGCAGGAGAGGTAGATTTAGAGAATTTAGATAACAATGTAGTAGTAGCTCTTCAGGAAGGTTGGGGTTTAATCGGTGAAGCTGCAAGAGCTGCAATTACAGATGAAGCTGCAGTTTTTAGTACAGATAGAACGATGGTTGTTTATGAAGATAGTGGTCAAATAGAGATAGATAATATAAATAACGGTGTCGAGTTTTTTGGGTTGATGGGTGGAGCACCTGCTCAGTATGCCGTAATAGGCACTAATGACTTATCATCCCTTGATTCACAGAATCAAGAGCTCGCTTTATTAGTTGAGGCAGGACAGGTTCCAATAGAGTTTGTAGGAGTTATAAAAGGTAACACAGAAAATTATGACATACCAGATTCTCATTATGCATTGTTTGGCAAC
>Ga0075120_10000385_pt1 | contig 36925 bp, 35 predicted proteins | sample AntAceMetag02UKL_FD_69792 | JGI IMG/M metagenome (GOLD analysis project Ga0075120, IMG submission 69792) | Saline lake microbial communities from Ace Lake, Antarctica - Antarctic Ace Lake Metagenome 02UKL | ecosystem: Environmental > Aquatic > Non-marine Saline and Alkaline > Saline | place...
TCGAGAAACTTCCGATGGCTGAAACGCTTCAGGACTATGAGGACTTGCTGCCGTGGAATGTTGATCCGAAACAGATGGATTTTGCACATGCGGTGAAGTGCGGTTAAATAGGCGCTTACGAAGATAAAGCATCTGTTATGCGAAAGCTCTCAACCGAATTTCCAAGGGCGCTGATGAAAAAAGTTTTTACCCTGATTTCGAGGTATGGGGATGAATAGCGCTTTACCCATTTCAGCTTAAGGCTAAAATGGGTACGAAAAACCGGGAAGCCATAAACGCGCGTTGCGTCGTCATCATGACAAACGCAAAAAGGAATGGGTCCGCAAAACCCTGGGGCACTATTTCATCGATTCTTTTGATCCCCCTGCACGCCGTGTGGGCATGTATTCGTGCACACCAAAGGTTTGTTCCTGTTTCATGTGCGGCAATCCCAGACGACATTGCAATGAAGCAACCATTCAAGAACGTCGGGAGATGCTCTAACTTTACATTTCGGCTTAAGGCTGTTTTTGGGTAACCCTATTTGGTATACCCCGCTCTTTCCAGGTAGAGAAGCACCTCCTGGGCCGACTCGTCGGGCGTCATATCCGATGTGTCGACAAAAACCTCCTGTTGATACCACCTCGGGAAAGGTAAACCATGCAGGTACCCGTCGGCTGCTTCTCAGCTTTTTATGGAATTGATCATTGGACAGGGGAAAAGTCCTGTTGCCGGAGTATGGCGAAGAAAAAGGAACGATTGCAATGGAGAAAGACCTTGCAATCAGTGATCGGAATTGTGACAATACCAGCATTAGGGGCTGACAAAGGAGGTGGTGATCTGTGAAACATGTGCTGGGTTTTTTAGTTGTGATGCTTTGTTGTCAATCAATCTCCTGGGGTTACGAAACCGCTCCTCGAATTTCGGATCGAGAGATTGTAGAACGACTGACAAAACTGGAAGAGGGGCAAAAGGCTATTTTACGTGAAATCGACAACCGGTTTGAATCTATGGACAACCGGTTCGAATCCATTGACAAACGGTTCGATCAATTGATCAACATTATGGTAGCTGTGATATGCGCTTTTGCCGGGATTGTTGCCGTCACCATCGGTTTTGCCATCTGGGATCGGAGGACCATGATCAGGCCATTTGAAACAAAGGTGAGGATGATTGAAGGCCGTTTGGGTGCGGTGGAGAGCGAATCGAAAAACTTCGACCAGGACAAACTGAATAGACTCATCGAGGCCATGAAAAAGCTGGCTTCGGGAAATCAGGAAATTGCCGAAGCCCTCAGAAGTTTTAAGTTGCTGTAATCTGTAAGACTAAGGAAGAAATAGGGCGTGGTGGCATGCAATTACCCGTTTTAGGCTTGAGCTACTTTGGGTAGTATGGAGCGTTTTTACGACATTCATGGCAAAAGCATTTCGAGGGTTTTCCGGGCCAAGCGGAAGCTAAATATGCCGGGTCTTGTCTCACACATTACTCAGCGGGCTGCCGGAAAAGAACCGTTGTTCCTGGAGGATGCAGACCGGCTTTATATGTTGGGCCTGCTAAAAGATATCAGCCACAAACAAAGTATCAACGTTTACGCTTTCTGCCTCATGGGAAACCATGTCCATATCCTGCTGAGTAACCAGGAGGAAAACCTCTACGATGCCATGCGGGACCTGTTTTCACGTTACGCCATGTGGTTCAACAAGAAATATGAGAGAAAAGGACATCTCTTCGGCGGTCCCTACCGACAGGCCGTCTGTCTCGATGATGGCTACCTGGTGACCGCCTCTGTATACATCCATCTCAATCCGGTAAAAGCCGGCTTGGTTTCGTTTGCGGAAGAATATCGATGGTCTTCTGTCAGGCTGTATTGTGAAGAGGGTGCGCCGGAATCGTTTGTAGACCCGTATTTTATCCTACATATTTTGGATGGGAATAGTGGGAAAGGGAAGGAAATGTATAGAGGTTTTTTGAGTCGAGGAGCAAAGGTGGAAACAACCCAGGTTTTTGAACAGGAAGATGTGATAGAGCGATTTCGCGTGCAGCTTGTCTCCCTGTTTCCTCCCATATTCAAAGGAATGGCGGGACGGAATACAGCAGGAAAAGCTGCTGGATTGGAGTTGCTCAGTGTGGATTCCCTTGAGGAGAGGATTGAGAGTCTTAAACAGGGCGATTTGAAACCTGGTCCCGAAACCAGGTCGGCAAAGAAATATCTCGTTGAGCAGTTGCTTTCCCGTGGCTATAAACGGCGAGAGATCGCCGAAAGGCTTGGCATGTCCCGAAAGACCATCTATAATATCTTACAGACATCAACATGAATTACCCATTTTAGCTTTGGGCTACTTTGGGTAATGGGAAGTGATAATTTTCTTGACCTTCGGACTAACTTAAAGATACAAAAAGGTATTTTTAATTGAGATAGAACTTCTCAAAGGATTCAATGGGTTGGCCAACGGCTTGGTTATTCGCTTTCGAGAAAGGAGTGTTGGTTATGTTAAAGAAGCAGATGCGGGTCGGTTTATGTATATTATTGATTGGATTGCTAATGGTTCCGGGATTTGTCGTTGCAGGAGATAAGATAAACATCAACACGGCAAGCAAAGATAAGTTGTGTGAGTTGAATGGGGTGGATGTTGTAATTGCTGACAGGATTATTGAACGTAGAGAAAAGGTCGGCCCCTTCAAAAGTGTGGAGGAGATAATTGAAGTCAAGGGTATCGGAGATAAGACCTTTCTGAAGATCAAAGAGTTTGTTGTGGTGGAATAGGCCAGTTCCCAACTTTTTTTGCCAAGCCGTTGGCCGGGAAAGTCTATATCGTTTCCCATCGCAGATTGGCCATTCTTTGGTCGCCGCTCAATTTTTAGCGCCTCTAATAGTTCACTATTTCTGTCACTTCGCTCAATTCCAGCAGCCGGGTATTGCCTAAATCTCGATATCATTCTGTGAAATTGTTTTTGTGCGAACCCTTAACGGCTTCCGCGCTGTGGGGTTTGATATTTTCTTTTGGAGTTTCAAGTGTCAAAGGATGTGATTGATCTGGTGGCGGGTGCCCGCCCCAATTTCATGAAACTGGCGCCGGTGGTACGTGCGCTCAAAGGGTGTGGTGCGGCGCTGGCTGAACGGGAGCTCTCCTGGCGGATTGTTCATACGGGTCAACACTATGATCAAGGGATGAACGATGTGTTTTTCAGCGAGCTGGGGATTCCGGAGCCTGACGTGAATCTGAATGCGGGATCCGGATCCCACGGGGTCCAGACGGCACGGATCCTGGAGCGTTATGAAGCGCATATACTGGAGAATCATTTGGTGGCCACGGTGGTTTTTGGTGATGTCAATTCCACGGTTGCCTGTGCGTTGGCAGCGGTAAAACTGGGTATTCCCGTGGTTCATGTGGAAGCGGGGCTTCGAAGTTTTGACCGGAGCATGCCCGAGGAGATCAACCGCATGGTGACCGATGCACTGTCCCAGGTATTGTTGGTGTCCGAGTCGAGCGGCGTGGAGAACCTGAAGCATGAGGGGGTGGATGAAAGTAAGATTCACCTGGTGGGCAATACTATGGTAGATACGCTGGTTCATGAACTGCCAAAGGCCAGGAAGAGTGATATTTTGGGACGTCTTGGTTTGGAACCAGGGGAGGCGTATGGGCTGGTCACACTGCACCGGCCGGCCAATGTGGATGATCCGGTTGTGCTGAAACCGCTTCTCGAATGTCTGGCTGGTTTTTCCAAAAGGCTGCCCATGGTTTTTCCCGTGCACCCGCGAACCCGGAAAGCCATTGAGGCGTGCGGGCTACAAAGCCTGTTTGAGGCAAATCCCGGTTTTAAATATCTTGCCCCCTTGTCTTATCGGGACAACCTTTGTCTTATGGCCCAGGCGAAAGTGGTGTTGACCGATTCAGGCGGTATGCAGGAAGAAACAACGTTTTTGAAGGTTCCCTGCCTCACGTTGCGTGACAATACGGAACGACCCATTACAGTGGAGATGGGAACCAGCCGCCTGGTGGGAAACGATCCGAATAAAGTCCACCAGGGCTTGGAAGATGTTTTGCAGGGTAGATGGCCTAAAGGGAGGGATATTCCCCTCTGGGATGGTAAGGCGGGTGAGCGGGTTGTTCAGGTGCTTTTAAAGTCTTTTCCAGGATAAATTCTCAGTTTCCACACGAAAAAATTGATGCCAAACAACGATTCAAAAGACCCATCCATTGTTTCCAGGTTCAGCAGCATTCTGAGTGACAATATGTTTTTCGTTGTCTTTTTTATTCTGCTGGTGCTGAGGGTGTGGCCCGGAAAGCATGGAAACCGCATGATGGGTGGTGTCGTTTGGCTTTTGGCACTGGTCTTCTTCATCTGGGGGATCTTCAGCTGCTATGGTTGGCCTTCAAAATGGTCTGAACCTGTCGGGACATGGGTTAAGAACAATAAGCTGACGGCTTTTTTTTGGGTTCTCCTTGTGACAGGACTGTTTATTTCCTGTTTGAATGCCTTGCCAGTTATTAAGCAATATGGATATATGGGGATTGGTCCCTGGGGTGGGTCACATAGATCAGTAAGTGTTTCGGTAAAGGAAGTTTATGACCATCAACTTCGGAAACATGTTGTTGAATTTTCAGTCCCCAGGAAAAATGACTTTATAAGAATGACCAACAATGTAACCAAAAATAGCATTTTTTCAGCTTCGTTGACCTTGAAATGGAAAATGAAGTTTGACTCCCCCTTCAAAATTTCCATCTATGTTAATACCCCGCAAGGTCGGCGACTTCTAAATTATACAGAAGCTGAAAAAGATCGAATTGTCATCAAAAAGAATTCATTAAATTTCTATCATGGTTTGGGTACCGATCTGAAAAGCGGAGAATGGCAAACCGTTGTTTTGGACCTCCAGGACCTCCAGTCTGATTTGCGTGAGGAAGATTTGGCAACCAACATCGAAAATGTAATAGAATTTAGAATTCATGGAAAGGGTAGGATTGATGATATTGATTTGCAGGAAGCATTTGGCTGGGTATGGCAAAAGCAGAAACTCCCATCTGCTTTGTTGGTTTCAGCACTGGCATCATACGCTTTTTTGTTTTTAAGCTATGGCCTGTTTCGGTTGTATCCCGGGAACCGAAATTATTACTGGGCGCTTGCTCTGTTGCTGCTGGTGAATATCATCCCATTCTGGCAGAAGTTTGATTATGATTCCACAGCTTTCTTTCTAAAGCACACTGTGGCGGCGTTAGTTAATCAAGCTGGAACCGTCTCCCTGACAGGACGTTTACACTCCGTTTTGAGATGGATAACAATCTATTCCCCATTTGCTGCTGTACTGGCGGTATTTTTCTGGGGGCGATTTTTGGTGAAGAAAAGCGTGGGGTTCTGCCGATATTTTGAGCTGCTTGTGGGGACTTTTTGTATTGGTGGTGCTCTTCTGCCCGGTTCAAGGACAGGTATTGTGGGCCTTTTTGCAGGTATTGTGGCGCTTGTTTTTTATGTTTCGGGCCGCAGAAAGTGGTGGATCGTATCTTCAGCATTGATCGCCATTTTCGTTATGCATATTTTCATTTTGTGGAACCCATATATGGGTGAAAAAGTTGGCAGGTTCTTGCCATATGTGAAGAAGGTTCGCCTGCAAGAACCCTTGAAACCGCATGATTTTGTGCCGGACTTTTCGGGTGCGTATTCAAGTAAAGCGGGTAATCGATTAAACCGGATTCAGGAAGCCTTCACTTTTTGGAGGGAAAATCCCTGGTTTGGCATGGGTTTGGGGCAATACAATATGAATAGCGGACATTATTGGCCCGGGAATGTGCATAATCTCTTTATGAACATTTTGTGCGAGGCGGGAATCTTTGTTTTTGTGGCGTGGTTGTATCTGGCCGGGCGTTTTGTGTGGCGACTTCGGCGGTCGTATTTAATGGCGGTGGTGGTTACCATTTTTGTGGTGTCATGTTTTGAGAATCTTTTTGATCATTCCCTGCCATGGGTGTTGACCTGTGCCTGGGTTTTTTCAAGAGATGAAGTATGTGTTTCATGAGACGGGGCGCCGCCATCTTCGACATGTTTGACAGGGCATTTTTTCTGAAATGGCGGACGCTGGTATCCTGGTCAAATGTGGGCCTGCAGGTAGGGCATCTCCTATTGGGTGGGGTGCTCTTCATGGTTCTGTGGTTTGTCCTCGGGCGGACATGGGGGGCCGAGGTCTTTGGAGAGTTTAACTTCCTTTACGCATATGCCGCTATCTGGGGTATTGTTTTTGATTTCGGGCTCGATCTCCCATTAACCCGTTTTGTTTCCGCTCAAGGAAAAGGCATACCCGCCGCGCTGTTAAGAATAAAGCTATTTGTGGTGGTGGTGGGATTCGGGTTGTCCATCGGGCTGGCCCTGGTGCTCAGGCTTTCCCATTTCGGGGTGGTGATGGTGTTGTTGTGCGGGGTGTTTCTTCTATCGGGCACCAATTTCGTTAACGGATTGCTCCGTGGGTTGGAGCGCCTTGATATTGAAGCCAAAATTGGGTTTCTGCAAAAGATCGTTTTTGTGGCACTGGCCGTCTCGGGGGTGTTGTGGTTTCAAAAAGGGCTTCTGTGGGTAGCCGGGAGTTATTTTTTCAGCCATACTTTCGGTTTGGCCGTTACGCTTTTCTGGGCTGCCAGGAGCAAATACCTTTCTTTAGCCCGAGGATCAATGCCGTTTTCCGGACAATCGGTTATGGAAGTAGTCCCTTTCTGGCTGATAGCGCTCTTTGTGACTTTCGGTCAACGGCTGGACCTTTTTATGGTTAAAGGGTTGGCCGATGCGTCGAGTGTGGGAATCTATTCAGCGGGTTTTCGGATTATTGAGGGATTCATTTACATCGGTGCTGCATTCATGACGGGCTTTTTCCCCCGATTGATGCAGGCACTGGCTGAAAGAAACTCTCATGTTGAGCTCATCCGAAGATCAGCGGGATTTCTGCTGCTGGCATCAGTTTTGATTGCCCTGGTCAATTATTTTGCGGCGCCGTACCTGGTAAAGTTGCTCTATGGGCCGTCTTTTCTTCCTTCTATTCTGGTTCTTCAAGTTCTGGGTTTTTCATTGCCCTTGCTCTTTCTTTCAGGGCTTCTGGGATATGCCCTGGTGGCCTTTGGGAAAGAGCGCCTCTTTGTTCTGGCCTTGATCATTGCCCTTTTGCCTGATTTTTTGGTGAATATGGCGGCCATTCCGAAATGGGGTGTTAACGGCGCCATCCTGGGATTCTGGTCTCGGGAGGTTTGTCTGTTTTGCGTACTGGTAACCTTCTACTGGATAGTTCAGCGACGAAAAGCGTCAGATAGAGGAGGAATCCCTGTCTTGAAAGCGGGAGTCCAAAAGTGATGCCGATCGAAAATGATGGCGGGAAGTTTGACAGACCCCTCAGGATTGCCGTTGGTTCCCAGTTTCGAAGTGTTCATGTGGGAGGGGCGGAAAGATACCTTGGGGAAGTCTGTAAACGGCTTGAGGAAAGTCAAGACATGGTCTTGCGGTACATTTCTTCCGATAGGGCTGCCGGGGAAGGTTTATCCCCACCGTGTTTGCATTTCATGACCACGGGGTTTCATCCGGCCTGGGCAAAAGAGATTAAGCTCTTTCTAGAGAGATTCAGGCCCCATGCGGTTTATGTTCATCACACGGTTCCAGGGCTAACGGATGTATTGATTCGCGCAGCGGGAAAACTGAGTATTCCGACCGTACTCATGTACCACAGTGATGTGACGGGATCGGATTTGCTCAAGAAGTCCATTGGATTTCTGTACCACTATTTAATCGGCAAAAGATCTCTTACCCAATGTCGCGCCATTTTTTTGAGTTCCCTGGTGTATGCGGATGCATCACCGTTTCTCAAGGGTCTTGGAACCCGGTTTGTGGAAGCGCCTCCCGCTGTGGATTCGCTGATGATGATCGGTCGACGGACGGTTAAAAAACCCTATCTTCTTTTTGTGGGCAAACCGACCTTGAAGAGCAAGGGATTCCACAGCCTTTTTCAGGCATGGCGCCAATTGCGAAAGACTTGGGTTGATCTGGAGCTTGCGGTCATTGGTTCGTCGGATGCGCATGGCCAAAAATGGCAACAGGACGGCATCAGAAACTTGGGTTATGTGAATTCCCGGCAGGCACTGGCCGATTGTTATGCGTCGGCAGCGGTCACGGTTTTGCCCAGCATGAGTACTTCGGAATCCTTCGGCATGGTATTGGCTGAAGCACTTCTGGCTGGATGTCCGGTTGTGGGTTCCAGAATAGGGGGTATCCCCGCACTGGTTGAGGATGGTCTGAACGGATATCTGTTTTCTCCTGGCGATGTAAAGGATTTGGTTAACGCCATAGACCGTGCCATGAAACATCAAGAGATCCTCAGGGACTATATTTTGAAAAAGCGAACACTGTATCAGGAACGTTTCGACTGGGACCGTACGGCGGAAATTGTGGCCGATACTTTGCGATCGGCGGCCAGGGGAAATTTGTGAAGAAAATGAGCATGAACGCAAACGAACGGAAAATACTAAGCACCACTTGTTTTGGTCATTTTATGAGCCATTTCAATATGCTGGTGTTTCCGGCCCTGGTCCTGCCCCTGACGGTGAAATACGGCATGGGACTGGCGTCGGTTCTGGCCCTGTCTTTCTGGATGTACCTTTTGTTTGGCGTGACGGCGTTGCCGTGGGGACTATTGAGCGACAAGTTCGGTGCTAAACCGTTGCTGCTGGCCTTTTATACGGGTGCCGGATTCTGCGGCCTGGCTGCCGGGTGGTTTGTGGACGATCCCGGCACTTTTCCCCTCTGCCTGGCAGGGGTGGGCCTTTTCTCAGGTATTTATCATCCCGCGGGACTGGGATTGATCTCCAAGGGAATTGAGCGAATGAGCATGGCCTTGGGGTACAACGGCATGGCCGGCAATGCGGGCCTGGCTGCAGCCCCTATCCTGGCGGGGCTCATCAATCATTATTACGGTATTCAGACGGCCTTTTTTTTCCTGGGCGGATGCAACTTTTGTGGTGCTCTTCTGATGGTCGCATTGCCGCTTCAGGAACCGGAAAAGAAAAAGAAGTCGACCGGCACGCCGGGACGGCTGGTCGTGGCGTTCGCCATTTTGTGTGTGGCCATGATGCTGGGCGGTGTGGCGTATCGATGTGCCACCGTGGTGCTCCCGTCCTATTTTGAGCTCAGAAATCCGGGCCTTCTGGCCTATTTAGGGAGCCTGGACTGGTTCCCTGCCTCCCGCAATGTGGCGGCCACGGCTCTTTCTTCACTGGTCTTTTCCGTTGGCATGCTGGGGCAGTACCTGGGGGGGCGGGTTGCCGAACGGTTTGAGCCGCGCCGGGGATACCTGGTGTTTCACCTGGTGGCACTCCCCCTGGTCCTGTTAATGGCCTATACCACGGATGTTCCGCTGTTGCTCGTTACCATCTGCTACATGTTTTTTCTCTTGGGTATGCAGCCCATTGAAAATACCCTGGTGGCCTACCTGACACCCGATCGACTGCGACACAGTGCCTATGGTACTAAATTCGTGCTTACTTTCGGGGTGGGGTCGGTGGCTGTTTATGTAGTGGGATGGATCAAGACAGAGTGGTCGTTGTCGGCGGTTTTTGTGGCGATGGCGGTGGTTTCGCTGCTGATAGTTTTGGATATTTTGTTGCTCATTTCGAAGACTCGGGAGATGGGTAGGGGTTGACGGTTTACGGTTGCCGGTTGAAAAAATCGCTGGTGCGCGTGACCTAGCGCGGGGTAGAAAACGGTGATTTTGGATGTTCGAGATAAACCACGTTTGAACCATTCGGATATTCTTCAACTGAATTTTATTCGAAGTCCGGGTCGGTTTGTTTTTCGAAGGTATTACCGTTCGGGTTTGCGGTCCCATGTCATGGCGGTGTTGCGCTTGGAGGATGTGAAGAGGGAAAAAAAAGGGATCGAGAGGGATGGTGTATGGTGGTTTCCGAAAGCAAAACCTTTGAAGATGCTAAGGGTTTTTCGAACACGGTTTGACCGGTTGGATGACGCCGCGCAGGAACTGGAGTGTGTGAAGGTGGTTGAAAAGTATCTGGCGCCGGAGTATATGGCCAGGTCAAATGAATTCCTGGTGGATTATCGGGTTCATGGGAAATATGAAACGCTGCTTTGTGGGCTTCAGGAATATGTTGAAGGAGAGATCCTGGATCCTTGGGGGCCTTTGGATCGGCATGCCCTGTGGGCGCTTTTTTGTCGCATGGCGGACCGTGAGGAACATCAAACCAGGTTAAAGCAAGACCAGATTGAGAGATGGGTTGAAACCGTACGGAATAAGGCAGGGAAAACCCTCTTGCAGATCAGAAAAATGATTCGAGAAACCTGTTTAATTCCCGATTTGGCTGGGGTCGGGAATTTGGTGTTGACACCATCGGGTGGCATAAAACTGGTGGATATCAATAACATTTCCACTGTGTCATGTGAGGCCGGCATCTTCTGTGATGACAAGGGGTATCCGGTCTGCGACAAATCGGTGGAGGCCCTTTCACTCCTGGAACAGAAGCTTCTGGGTCGTTCATTGGATAAAACAGATCCCGTGTGCGGAGCATTTCTGGATGCCGGTAGGATGAAAAAGGTTCAAGTGCTTGAGAAGGTGTTCCATCGTTCCAGGGGATCTGCGGGATCGTCCTATCCGGTTTAACAGAAAAGGTCTCACGCAAAGGCGCAAAGACGCGAATGGTTTTTGATAACGAATAGATATTATAGGAAGTTTCAAGATTTAATTGCTTGAAGGAGAAGCACATGATTGCGCAATTGTCGGTTCACCCCATCGGGGAGGGAACCAGTTTGGGGCGGTTTGTGAGGAAAGGCGTGGCCGTCATTAAAAAATCCGGATACAAATATGAAGTGGGCGGCATGAGTACGTCCATTGAAGTGCCGGATCTGGATGCGTTATTTGAGCTGGTGAAGGCGGTTCATGCGGCCCATGTGGGGGAAGGAGCCGAACGGGTGGTGGTGGATCTGAAGATCGATGATCGCCGGGATAAACAGGCGACCATCGAGTCCAAAAAAACATCTGTAGGGGCGGGCCCCTGTGCCCGCCCTTGATAGAACGGACTGATTAAAAGGGCGCACACAGGGGTGGCGCAAAAGGGCGCACACAGGGGTGGCGCCCCTACGTGGTTTACGTGTAAACCGCTGCTGCTGCGTCGAGGGCTTTGCCGGTGGTAATGCCGGCGCCCTGGGCCTTCAGGATGGTTTCAAGGACAGACAGGAAGAGGACCACGTTCCTGCGGCGAGAGGCGTGACCCATGAGACCGACCCGCCATACTTTACCGGCCAGATCACCTAATCCCCCTCCGATTTCCATGCCAAAATCGTTTAAGAGTGCTTGGCGCACTTTCAAGTCATCGGCGCCGTCCGGGATGCACACGGCATTCAGCATGGGGAGTCGCTCCCCTTCAGCCACCAGCATTGTCAAGCCCATGGCTTCCACACCGGCCACCAGTGCTCGGTGATTCAACAGATGCCGGGCAAAACGGGCTTCAAGCCCTTCTTCGGCAATGAGCCGCAACGCTTCCCGCAGGGCATAATTCATGTTGACGGGGGCTGTGTGATGATACTTCCGTTCATTTCCCCAGTAGCTGCTCACCATGCTCATATCCAGATACCAGCTGACCACAGGGGTCTTTCGCTGCTTCAGCACATCCATGGCGGCAGGGCTGAATGAGACGGGGGAGAGGCCCGGTGGGCACGAGATGCATTTCTGGGTACCGCTGTAGGCGGCATCAATGCCCATTTTGTCAAGGGCCACCTCCATGCCGCCCAGGGAAGTCACCATATCCACGAGAAAGAGTGCGCCCGAGTCTTTGGCAATGGCTTTGATCTCTTCCAGGGGCTGACAGACGCCGGTGGAGGTTTCGGCATGCACGATGGCCAGGACCTTGGGGCTTTTTCCTTTAACCGCCTCACGGACTGCGTCGGGATCAATGGTTTTCCCCCAGGGGGCATCCACGCGAATGAGGTTTCCCCCCAGGCGACCCACGATGTCGCACATGCGGGTCCCAAAGACGCCGTTTACGCATACCACCACTTCGTCGCCGGGTTCCACGAGATTGACAAAGCAGGTTTCCATGCCGGCGCTGCCGGTGCCTGAAACGGCAATGGTCAATTCGTTCTCCGTCTGGAAGAGATGGCGCAACAGGGCCTGGGTTTCATTCATGATGGACAGAAACGTGGGGTCCAGATGTCCGATACAGGGTGCGGACAGGGCCTGGAGTACACGGGGGGGCACATCGCTGGGCCCGGGGCCCATGAGAACCCGCTGACCCGGATCAATATCTCGGAATTGTTTGATGTCAAAGCTCATTTTGGTCTCCTTATTATTTCAAAAGAAGGTTCACCATCCGGACCGTAGGGGCGAATGATTATTCGCCCTTACAAATTTTCAGGAGTATAGGCAAGAGAATGGGGCGTGTCAACCCATCGCCTCGACCACCAGCTCCGTAAGGTCCTTTACCTGCACGTCTATCTTCTGCCGCCGCGCCCGGCTGGCCATGGTTCGCACGCATTGCTGGCAGGCGGTGATGACCATGTCCGCGCCAGTGGCCTGAATTGAATCCAGTTTCATCTGGGCCACCTGGGCCGATAGATCCGGGTCGGTCATTTCCACATTGCCGCCTCCGCCGCAGCAGATTGAGAATTTCCGGTTCATGGGTAATTCCTTGAATGTCAGCCCGGGAATGGCCTGGATTACCTGGCGGGGTTCTTCATACACACCGGTGTTGCGGCCCAGGTCGCAGGGGTCATGGTAGGTGGCGGTGATGTTGTTCTCCCGGGTCAGTTCAATTTTTCCGTCCTGGATCAATTCCGCCATCAACTGGGTGGCGTGCATGAGTTTCAGGTCGCTGTCATAGAAATGCCGCCAGGTGTGAAAGCATGAGGGGCAGGTGAACACGATGGTTTTGGCGCCCACGTCGGCCACCTTCTGAAGGTTGTGGGCTTTCATCTCTTCCAGCTTCTCCGGCATCCCCGTGCCCACCAGGGGAAAGCCGCAACACCATTCTTCGCCGCCAAGGATGGTAAAGTCGATGCCGGCCTTACGCATAATTTTGGCCATATTGGCGGGGATGTTCTGAACCAGTGGAAAAAAGGAGGCCACACATCCCACAAAGAACACCACGTCTGCGTGTTCCTTCTCAAGTGCCCCTTCGGGCAGTTCCTTGATCAGTTCCTGCCATTCATTGCGGTCTTCCGGGTCATCATCTGAAATATTCCGGGTTTTTTCAAGGGTTTTGACCAGCCGATCCGCGATTTTCGGATAAAATCCCACGTCCACCTGACACTCCCGGTTCTGAAAGATGAGGTCCTTGGTTTGGACGCTGGAGAGGCAGACGGCCGTGCAGGCGCCGCATCCCAGGCAGGTGAAAATGGATCGTTCCGTATCGTCGTTGAGCGGAAGCTTCCCCTCAATGGCAAACCGGGTGATGGCATTTCGTCCCCTGGGAGAGTAGGATTCCTGTCCGGCAGCGTTGTAGGTGGGGCAGCTGGGCAGGCAGAATCCGCATTTGTTGCATTTGGCCACTTCGTCGTAGGATAGTTTTTTCAGCTGAACAATATTCATACCGTTTTACCCCTTTTCGTGTCTTCTATTCTGACTTCTGACCTCTGACTTCTTTCTCTTTACAGCCCTCCCACAAATCTCCCCGGATTCATAATCCCCAACGGATCAATTTTTTCCTTCAGCCGTTTCATCACCGGAAACGCCGAACCAGGGTTCCCCCATATATTGAGTTGTGCTTTCCAACGGGAAGGTACCGTCTGTACCACCAGGGAACCGTCCGTTTCACTGAACAGGCTCGATAGACGGTTTACGGTGCCTACAGCCTTTTCCATGACGCCGTCATCTTTTCCGTCCAGCAGAAGGCTCGCCAGGCATGCGCCGTTTCCCGCGTGGGCTTGCAGGGCACAGGGCAGGTCGGCTTCTGAAAAGGCGGTTTCAAGGGCTTTGAAGGTTGTCGCCCATTCTGAAACAGGGGAATTGACCTTCAGGGTCATCAGTCCTGGATTCTCCTTTTCGAGGATCCGGCCCAGTTTGCTCACGGCCAGCCAGAAGGCTTGATGCCGGTGGTCCTCAAGACTGTTGTTTGTAACTGCCCCTTGAGATTTGGCCATGGTTGTCATTTCATCAGACATGCGGGCCACGGCCGGAACAAACCCTTCCAGGGCCACGGCAACCCCAAAGGGGGCCGCTGAAAGGTCGGAGATGCCCTCCATGGGCAGGCGGCTGCAGGCGCTCTCGGTCAACACTTCCACCGCGGCGGGAAGAAGCGATGTTTCAAATACCTGATCCACAAAAGCCGATGCTGCGTCAAAAGATTGGAAAGAGAAGAGAAGGGTTTCCATTTTTTCGGGCAGGGGAAGTAGTTTGAAGGTCATCTCACAGATAACGCCGAGGCTTCCCAAAGAGCCCACGGTCAGCTTGGAGACGTCGTAGCCCGACACGTTCTTGACGGTTTTTCCGCCTGACCCAACGATGTCCCCCGTGGGGGCCACCATGCGTACCCCTAGAATCAGGTCCCTCGGCAGGCGGTAGAGCAGCCGGCGGGGTCCTGCGGCATTGGTGGCGATGATGCCGCCGATGGTGGCTTTGTCCGCCTGGGGGGGGTCCATGGGCAGAAAGCTGCCGCTGTGGGACCGGTCGGAACAGATCACCTCATCCGCTTCCGTGGCCAGGTCTTCCAGGGGCAGGTAGCAGCGGTCCTCCTGGGTGGCCAGGCGCGCCTGAATATCCCTGAACTTGACGCCCGCCTCCACGGTGATGGTCAGGTTGGCCGTGTCCACATCGATGATGTGGTTCATACGTGAGGTCGAGAGCACCAGGTCGAGGCGCTTTGGCGGGTTGCCCGTGGTCATTTGAGTGCCGCTGCCCCAGGGGACAACCCCTAGGTTGTTGGTATGGGCCAGGCGAACCACGTCTGAAACCTGCCGGGTGTTCTTTGGAAAAACCACTGCTTGTGGGGTCAGGTGATCTACCCTGAATTGGGAAAGCTGATCCGGCTCCACCGTGACCGATCCCTGCCCCAGCAACTCTCTGAGTTCATTGATAATTTCCTCAAAATTTTTCACTTTAGCAGCTCCTTGGCGAAGAGTTTACTGACAAACGGCTTCGGGAATCATTTTACCCGGGTTGATGATGTTGTTGGGGTCGAAGGCCTGTTTCAGGGTCCTTTCAAATGCCAGGTCCGTTTCGCAGAAAATGAATGATGTTTCCCGGAGTTTTTCAAGCCCTACTCCATGTTCTCCGCTGATGGTCCCGCCCGCATCGGCGCAGGCTTTCAGGATTTCCGTGGCCGCCTTCTGCACCCGCGCTTTTTCCTCCGGGTCCCTTTCATCAAACATGATGAGGGGATGAAGGTTGCCGTCGCCCGCATGAAACACATTGCCGATGGGCAGATTGTACTTCTCCCCGATACGGATCACCTTGTTGAGCACCTCGGGCAGTTTGGTTCGGGGCACTGTGCCGTCACAGCACTGGTAGCTGGGCCTCACCTGACCCACGGCCCCGAAAGCCCCTTTCCTGCCGGCCCACAGGGTCGCCCGTTCCGCGTCATCTTTGGCCAGCTTGACTTCCCGGACATTGTTCTCCTTGCAGATGGCTATGATTTTTTCAGCACTCTCCTCCATTCCCTGGGGCATGCCGTCCAGTTCGATGATCAAGACGGCGGCCGCGTCCAGGGGATAGCCCACCTTGATGGTTTCCTCCACCGCCCGCATGACCCGGTTGTCCATCATCTCCAGGGTCGCCGGGATAATCCCTTCCGCAATGATGGCGGATACCGTATTGGCCCCGTCTTCAATGGTTTCATATACGGCCAGCATGGTTTTTACCGCTTCGGGGGTCCGCTCAAGCTTCAGGATGGCTTTGGTCACCATTGCAAGGGTGCCTTCGCATCCCACAAAAAGACCGGTGATGTCAAACCCCGGTTTGTCCCAGGCTTTGCCGCCCGTCTGCACAATGGTCCCGTCATCCAGCACCAGTTCCAGCCCTTGAATGTGATTGGAGGTGACCCCGTATTTTAAACAGTGGGGGCCGCCTGAATTCTCGGCAATATTCCCCCCGATGGTGGAGACTTTCTGGCTGGCGGGATCGGGCTGATACATGAACCCCTTTTTGAGAACTTCCGTCTGGAGATCCAGGGTAATGATCCCGGGCTCGACGGTGACCGTTCGGTTGGGGATATCCAGGTCCAAAATTCGGTTCATTCGCGAAAAATGCACCACGATGCCACCCTTTACGGGGATGGTGCCGCCTGTCAGGTTGGTCCCTGATCCCCTTCCCAGGATGGGAACTTTTTCCTTGTGGGCCAGCGCCATGATGTTCGACACCTCTTCGGTGGAACCCGGCAATACCACCACGTCCGGCTCCCCTTTTTCAGGGGAGGCATCATAGCTGTACAGCATGAGATCCATCTGGGACGAGAGGACATTGCCCGGTCCCACAATCTCTCCCAATCGGTCAATGAGCGTCTGTGTGTCCATTATCATTCCCTCTCTATTTTCGCTTTTTAGGCTTCTAAACTGCGAGCCTTCTTATCGTCTATCCTTTTGTTTTGCTCTGTTCTTTTCTTCTTTTTGAAATGAACGATATTTCTTAATGAAATCTATAAGAAAGAAGATCACCACAATAATGAATACAGCAAAGAACAAATATTTAATCGACATTTATTAAAATCCTGACTTTGATATGATGTATTGAAAAAGTCCTATTTTCTTCACGTACAGTGAAGGTTTATAAATCAATGATTATTTCGGCTCAATCCATCCATATTCCATGTCGCCATCGTAAATTGGAGGACCATCATAAACATAAGGCTCTCTATCTAATATATGCCAAGAACCATCAGCGTATTTTTCATATATATGAATTGTTTTAAACTTAGTTTTTTCTCCCCTTATAATCATATCTGCTTTTTCAGGTAAAGACAGTTTTTCTCTATTTTTTACATAGTAATGCGCATCATCTTCAAATAGCCGCAATAAATGAATATACTTAAATTGTGGATATTTGGATGTTGCTTTTTTTATTTCAATAGTCAATTGCTTAAAAGCATTTTCAACGGAAGCAACCCTAAGTGTAAAAAAGCTTCTAACTATTGATCCCCATTCGTCTCCTTGAGCATCAGTGGTACATATATAAGCAGATATATGTGGTCTTTTAAATCTATTTATTTGAAAAACAATATCTCTGTGGCATCTATGGTTATCAGATTTGTGACGATATAGTTGTTTACGGAGTTTTGATGTTAGGCTTCGCGATATTGCTTGTTTTAATAATATATACATCATATTATGATTTCAGTTGTTTTCTCAAGTATTGTTCTAATCCCTTCTTTTGCACTCTTTACAAATTAATTGAACATTCCCTACACTATTATTTCCCCCATCTGAAGGTGAAAGGATGTGTTCATATTCAAGATTCTTTTTGCTTCCACAATTCACACATGTTCCATTATCTCTTCTCCAAACGTGCTTTTTAACGCGAGAAGGTATTTTCATTGATATCTTTTGGTTTCCATCTGATGTGTCTGTTACACCCCAGTCTTCATCTGTTTCGCCTATCCATTCTTTATCTGATATTTCCCTCTTTTTTACTTTTTCGTCCTTCTCACGATTTTCGTACCCTTTTTTAAACCATCGAATAACAGAGTAAATGATCCCAAATGATACCAGAGCTGCTAAAATTTCCCCCACGTGTGGAGTATGCATCACCTACTATCCTCCCAATACTTTGAAAGCTATAATATCGAATGGAAAATGTGTGTCAAGAGTGTGTTATCAATAATTTAGGTCGAAGAAAAAAGGGCCTCAAGCGATAAGTACCTGAAACCCTTTTTAATTCTGGTGCCTGGGGCGGGAATCGAACCCGCACAGCCACTCGGACCGAGGGATTTTAAGTCCCTTGCGTCTACCAATTCCGCCACCCAGGCAAAAACAATATTCTTATATTTCACCTCACTTGCTGTCAAGCTCTTATTGATCGCCAAATAACCCCTTGTTCTGAATTCACACTTCAGATATGGTATGCTTCCGTGGGTGTTATGGCGAAAAAGATCCTTGAAAACCGCACAGTGGTAGAAGAATATGCATGATCAAAAGATTATTTTTTTTGGCTGCCCCTTGGATAGTGACGAAAGGGATGAGTCGGTCCAGGAAAAACTGACCGCCATGTCTTACGGACCCAAGGAGGATGACCCTTACGCTTATGTCATGGGGTTGATTCGAAATGAGATAGACCCGGGCCTGTGGGAGGAAATCGGCTCTCTGGAGGTGCCGGAGTGGCTTCGCCCCATTCCCCCCGCCGGAGAAAAGGAAAATATCACTGTAGACGGTTTTGTCTCATTCATCGATAGCGAAGGATGCCGGACTTTTGCGGAAATGATCGGAGAACATGTGGTTGAAAAGGTGTACCCTCAGATCCCCTGCATGCTGGCTGTGGACCATTCATTGACCGGCGGGGTATTTAAGAAACTGATAACGTTTGCCTCCCCTGAGAAGGTGAGCCTGGTGGTCCTGGACAGCCACACCGATGCACTCACCGCGTCCCTGTTATCGGATGCCATTTCATATGACATGGATAACAACCCGGATTCCTTTTATGATGCAAACGATCCCTATTTAAAAAACCGTCCGGAATCGTACAATGCCTCATCCTTTCTTTACCATCTCCTGGCGGAAGGGACTGTCCCGCCGAAAAATCTCTACATCATCGGCATTGGGGATTATCCTCCCAAACACTCATTCAGGATCAAAGATCCGCGCATCAAACGGTATTCCGGGTACTACTCGGGGCTAAAGAAAAGGGGTGTCACCCTGATTACCAAAAAGGAATTGATGAGCAGTCCTTCAAAGGTTCGCAATATCCTCAAGGGAATTGATACACCCCACATGTATGTATCCGTCGATATGGATGTGGGCGCCGGAAATGCGCTTAGTGGGGTGAGATTCACAAACCGCCGGGGCTTGAACGAAAAGCAGATCTATCGAATATCCGAACTGCTTCACGAACGCATATCCGGCGGCGTGAACCTGATCGGCATGGACCTTACGGAATTTAATCCCAGATCAGCCGATCCATCATCTGTCCCCTCGGGAGATCGAACATACCGGATCGCCGCGAACCTGATTCGAAAACTCTGCTTTGGATTGAAAGAAATTTAAATAGTGCCCGAATGAAAACTGTCTTTTTCGCCAATCTCTGCGTCAGATAAAAATTTTAATCCTCGAAAATCCAACTGTATTCCTGCGGTTAAAATTTTGATCTTCCTTGATCTTGACAAAAAATCCTAGTTTTCGTTCAGACACTAAATTAGGGGAAAGGGAAACACCATGAAATACAAGCGTGTTCTATCAGATCATCAAAACTTGGTGGTGTGGCTGCTGTGTGCCGTCCTTCTGCTGTTTGCGCCAGCGCCCGCATTGTCGGTTGCGTTCGTAGACAGCACAGACAACACCGTTAACATTGATAAGCCCCCAGCCAGAGTGGTTTCCCTGGTGCCCTCCATTACTGAAATCATCTTTGAAATCGGCGCAGGCGACGCGGTTCGCGCCGTCACCTGCCATGACACATATCCCGCGGAGGTTTTTACCCGAACCAACGCCGGCGGCTTTTTTTCACCCAATATTTCGGTGATTGAAAAGGCAAATCCGGAGCTCATCTTCTACGCTGATCTTCAGCGGGGGGTAAAGGAAAAATTTGGAAAGGGTCCTGTTAAGCTCATTAATCTTGAAACCCGTTCAATTGCCGATAGTTATGGAAATATCCGGTTATTGGGAAAGATTTTCAACAAAGAAGAGGCCGCTGAAAAACTGGTTTCAGACATTGAAAGGCAGCTTGAGACGGTTAACCGGAAACTGGCGAGACTTCCCGCCGGCAAGAAGAAGCGGGTGATCCGCCTCATGGGACGGAACAGGATGATGACCCCCGGAGATGATTCCTTTCAAAATGAAATGATCCGGGCCGCAGGCGGTATAACACCTGTCCTGGGCAAGAACGGGAATGTTGTTGAAATAACCAAGGCGGAATGGATGAAGTTCAATCCCCAGGTCATTTATGGCTGCGGCGGCGACAGGAAAACTGCCGATACACTGCTGGCCCGTCCGGGGTGGAAGGATGTGGATGCTGTCCGAAACGGGCGGATTTTTTTCTTTCCCTGCCGGCTGACATGCCGTGCCGCGGCCCACACAGGCTATTTTGTTTCCTGGCTCTCATCCAGGATATACGCGGATGCCTATTCAAAAAAAGAGGATCAGGTCCTGCCGGAGGCGGTTTTCCGAACCCGCAGGCTGGATATTGATCTGCCCTATGTTCAAAACGCCGTGATCCTCTACAGCCATATCCATGATTTTCTCAATAAGACACTTCTGCTGGATTTCACAAAACCCCTGGGTGTTGTGTCGACCCTTGAAGGGCAACGGCGCGAAATCGTATCCGTGGGGAACCACTATTCCCCGCCCCCCTGCTGGGCCATAGAACATCACAGCGGCCTTGAAACCACGCGAAAGCGGGTCTTGGATGTGATCAGCCGGTCGCCGGACACAACCGCGCTCCTGTTTACGGGTGCGGACATGGACCACCTGGCCATCAGCAAAAAGGCCTATCGGGACATGACCGTCTATGCGCTTGTGACCGCCGGGGTTAAGTCCAACGCACTGCGCATGTCCCGGGATCCCGGAAATTATTATGAGTCGGGGACCATCAATATTCTGATTCTTTCCAACATGGCGCTTTCAGCCCGGGCCATGACACGGGCCGTTATTACCGCTACGGAAGCCAAAACCGCTGTGATGCAGGATCTGGATATCCGGAGTCGTGAGACGCCCGGAATCAACCAGGCCACCGGTACGGGAACGGACAATATCATTGTTGTGCAGGGAACCGGGAAATCCATCAACCTGGCCGGCGGCCATTCCAAAATGGGGGAATTGATTGCCGCGGCCGTATACGACGGGGTGATGGAAGCCATTGGCAGACAGAACGGGCTCATTTCTTCAAGGCATATTTTTCAGCGGTTGAGGGAAAGGGGCATCGGTGTTTATGAATTAATCGCCTCTGCGCCATTGGAACCGGATGTCATCAAAGCGGATCTCTCAAAGGCACTGGAAGAGGCCCTCCTTGAGCCCCGGTACGCCGCTTTTCTTGACGCCTCTTTTGCCGTCAGTGACGATTATGAAAAAGGTCTTATCTCGGATCTGGCGCCCCATGAATTGTGGTGCAACGCCGTGGCGGAAACAATTGCCGGGAAAAAAATTGAAACCCCCCGGGACCTGGTGGCTGTAAAACCCATATCCCCGGTTTTAAAAATGAGTCTCAATGCACTACTTAACGGCATCACCATCAAAACATCGGAGTCGGAATGAAAACATCAAACCGGTACACCCACGGCGGTTCGCCCCAACTGGACATGCGCCGTCTGGGCCTGCCTGAAAAACCCGTGCTGGATTTCAGCGTCAACCTGAACCCGTTGGGTCCGCCGCCCATTATCAAAGAGAAATGGTCGGAATTGTTTCAAACCGTTGAACCCTATCCCAGCGTTTTGGGGGATGGTGTCGGCCGCTATTACCAGCAGGTATGTGGTGTATCCTCAAACAATTTCCTGGTGGGAAACGGTTCCACGGAGTTGATCTATCTGGTGCCGCGGGTGCTCGGGTTCAAGCGGGCTGCCATCTTCACCCCGTCATTTCATGATTATGAACGCGCGTCCCGGCTGGCGGGGTCGAAAGTCTCTAAATTTCCCCTGTCTCCCGAAAATGGTTTCCAATTGCTCCCCGAAAGTCGTTTGATCGAAATTCTCGAAACCGCGGATGCGCTCTGGGTGGCCCACCCCAACAACCCCACGGGCAACCTGATTTCAAAGGAGCTGATCCTTTCCCTGGCGCGCAGGTTTCCTGAAAAATGGTTTATCATTGATGAAGCCTTTGTGCAGTTCCTGGATAACTGGAGAGAAAAAAGCTTTCTGACTGAGACGCCGGTGCCCAACATCCTGGTACTCCATTCCCTGACCAAATTCTATGCCGTTGCCGGTCTTCGATTGGGGGGGATCATCGGTCATGAGGATATCATATTTCGATTGCGGCAGGCGAAAGAACCCTGGACCGTCAACGGCATTGCCAATCGAGTGGCTTCTCTTCTGGTTGATTGTGCTGATTATGAAATTGAGACGCGCCTGATGGTTAAAAATGAAAGCCACAGGGTTTTTCATGCGCTAAAACAGATGGATGGTGTCCTTCCTTTCCCCCCTTCCGCTAACTTTTTGCTTTGCCAATGGCAAAGGACCGATAATCTGGACCATCTGCTGGTTCGCCTCCTTGAAAACGGCATGTACATCCGGGACTGCCGTAATTTCGCCGGCCTTGAAGAAAATTTCTTTCGCGTGGGGCTCAGGATTCCCGGGGAAAATGATCAATTGCTCAGGGCGATTGCTGCAACGGCAAATGCCTAGATTTCTTGCGAGATTTCCCTGTTGAGCGGAAATGCTTTTCGTGTTATACGTGTTAATAAAGATACTTGAAAATTTTAAAAATGAATATCGAACAAGGAATTTCGAATTACGAAGTTTTCTTTTAGGAAACCAAGGAGGGACCCATGTGGGAATACACCGATAAGGTCAAAGAACATTTCCTGAATCCAAAGAATGTGGGTGAGGTAGAAGATGCCGATGGCATAGCCGAGGTCGGTTCCATGTCTTGCGGCGATGCCCTTAAACTCACCTTTAAGACAGATGAGGAAGGCAAAATAGCCGACGCAAGATTTAAGACGTTCGGGTGCGCCAGCGCCATTGCATCGTCTTCCGCCCTCACTGAAATGATCAAGGGAAAAACCATCGAAGAAGCCGAAAAAATCAGCAACGAAGATATCGCGGACTATCTCGGAGGCCTTCCCAAAGAAAAAATGCACTGTTCCGTTCTGGGCCAGCAGGCCCTCACCCAGGCCATTGCCCATTACAAAGGGGAAGCCATCGAGGAAAAAGAAGGAGAAGTGGTCTGTGAATGTTTCGGTATTACGGATATGGAAATCGAAGCGGCGGTCAGGGAGAACAATCTCGTGACCATTGAAGATGTCACCAACTACACCAAAGCGGGGGGCGGTTGTGAAAACTGCCATGACGCCATTAAGGACATCATCCAAAAGGTCCGCGGAGGGGATAAAGCCCCTGCTCGGCCACCGCTCTCCAACATGCAGAAAATCAAGAAGATTGAAGAAACCATTTCAAATGAAATCAGCCCCTCCCTGAAACAGGACGGCGGCAACATTGAACTGGTGGACGTTATCGGCAACCGGGTGCTGGTCAAGATGCAGGGAAGTTGCGCAGTGTGCAAGGCCTCCCAGCAGACCCTTAAAAATTTTGTGGAAGTGAAGCTGAAGGAGATGGTGTGGCCGGACCTGGTAGTTGAGGAGGTGAGCCCATGAAAACAATCTATCTCGACAACAACGCCACCACGCAGGTGGCCCCCGAAGTGCTGGAAGAAATGGTGCCCTATTTTAGTGAGTTATACGGCAACCCGTCCAGCGCCCATACCTTCGGGGGACAGGTCGGCAAAAAGATCCGTGAAGCCCGTGAAAGTGCGGCTGAACTTCTGGGGGTTAATCCGGAAGAAATCCTGTTCACCAGTTGCGGGTCGGAGAGTGACAATGCCGCCATACGGTCCGCTCTCGAGTTGAACCCCGATAAACGGCATATTGTGACCAGCCGCGTGGAGCATCCCGCCGTTAAATCCTTTTGCGAACATCTGGGCCAGAACGGATGCCGGATCACGGAAATCCCCGTGGACAATGAGGGGAACCTGGATATGGCAGCTTATGAAGAGAGCCTGACACCGGATACGGCCATTGCCACCATCATGTGGGGCAACAACGAAACCGGCGTCATTTTCCCGGTGGAGGAAGCCGCTGCCCTGGCCGGGGAGCGCGGGATCCTGTTTCATTCAGATGGGGTTCAGGTGGCGGGGAAAATCCCCATAAATATGAAAAGCAGCCATATTGATATGCTGTCCCTGTCCGGTCATAAGCTCCATGCGCCCAAGGGTGTGGGGGTCCTTTATATCAGGAAAGGGGTTCCCTTTTCCCCTTTCATCATCGGCGGTCACCAGGAGATGGGGCGGCGGGGCGGTACGGAAAACACCGCCGGCATTATCGGCCTGGGAAAAGCCTGCCGGCTGGCACTGGCGCACATGGAGGATGAAAATACCCGGGTGAAGGGTCTTCGGGACAAGCTGGAGCGGGAAATCCTCAACAGGGTGCCCAAGACCCGGGTCAATGGGGGAAAGGCCCTTCGCCTTCCCAATACCAGCAACATCAGTTTCGAATTCATTGAGGGGGAAGCCATCCTGCTTCAAATGGATGGTTACGGTATCTGCGCCTCATCGGGTTCCGCCTGTACATCGGGTTCCCTGCAACCTTCCCATGTGCTTCGCGCCATGGGGGTTCCCTTCACCATGGCCCATGGCTCCATCCGTTACAGCCTGAGCATCTATAACACGGCGGAAGAAATTGATTTTGTGGTGGAAACCATGCCCCCTATCATTGAGAAGCTGAGAAAGATGTCTCCCTTCTGGGAGGAAAAAGCCAAGAGCTGCGGTGCTGACAAGATGCCTTTTTGAAAAAGGTTCAAACAAGTTCCGAATCAGTTTTTTTATACTCACGCAAAGCCGCGAAGGCGCAAAGAAAGACAATGCAACTGCTTAAAGCTTTGCATCTTGGCGCCTTTGCGTGAGGCCTTTTGGGGTCTGTTTAATTTGCGTTAGGAGTCGATTAAGAAATTGGATGCCGAACTGAAAGAAAAACAATGTGACATTGAGAGAAAAACCTCCCGGAAATTCAGGAGTGAGATCCCGGGGATTGTGGATGAACTGGTGTTGTCCTGCAGCCGCGATGATTGTTTTGATCACATCGGGTTGGAACCCATCTCTTCCAGGGAAGCCATTATCGATCTTCTTCATCGGGCCTTTTGTATTCTCTATCCGGGCTATTTTATTCAGAAGCGGGTGGACGAGGTAAATTTAAGCTACTATTTCGGCCAGGAAATCACCGAATTTTTTGAGATCCTTTCCCAGCAGATTACCCTGGCTGTTCGTCACGATTGTATTCGTTATGAACAGCCCTGCAGCCTCTGTCAGGAACGAGGTGCGGAAGCCGCCATCGATTTCGGCAAACAGATGCAGCAAATTCGAATTCTGCTGGCCAAAGACATTCGCGCGGCGCGTGAAGGGGACCCCGCGGCCGCGAGTTTTGATGAGATCATATTCAGCTATCCGGGGCTTTACGCCATTACGGTCTACCGGATGGCCCACCAGCTTTTTGAACAGAGCATTCCCCTGATCCCTCGCATCATGACCGAATACGCTCATAGTCGCACGGGCATCGACATCCATCCCGGGGCCCATATCGGGGAGAGCTTTTTCATTGACCACGGCACGGGTGTGGTGGTGGGGGAGACGTCCGAGATCGGCGATCGGGTCCGGCTCTACCAAGGCGTCACACTGGGCGCCATGTCCATCCCCAGGGAGAAAGTGACACAGCTTACCAGCCGCAAGCGCCATCCGAGCGTTGAAGATGATGTGGTTATTTACGCCGGCAGCACCATTCTGGGTGGCGACACCGTCATCGGCGCTCGTTCGGTGATCGGCGGCAATGTATGGCTCACCGAATCGGTCCCTCCCGACACGCTGGTTTTCGCTAAAAAACCCGAACTGATTTTTAAGGAACGGAAACGCTGAAATCCTTGGAAACATGAAGGGAGCTGAAATGACAAGAATATTTTCTCACGTATCCGATACGGTTGGATGCACACCGCTGGTCAGTCTGGATGCCCTTTCCCGAGGGTTGTCGGCCACAATCCTTGTGAAATTGGAATTCAGAAACCCTTTGGGCAGCGTCAAAGACCGCATTGCGCTTTCCATGATCGAAGCCGCCGAGAAGGAAGGGTTGATTAAAGAGGATACGGTGATTGTGGAACCGACCAGCGGCAATACGGGCATTGGACTGGCGTTTGTCTGCGCTCTTAAAAATTATAAGCTGACCCTCACCATGCCGGAGACCATGAGCCTGGAACGGCGGAAGCTGCTAAAGCACCTGGGGGCCGATCTGGTTCTGACGCCGGGCGGTGAAGGGATGAAGGGGGCCATTCAAAAGGCGTTGGAAATTGTTTCGAATACCCCGGGAGCCTATATGCCCGACCAGTTTTCCAATCCGGCTAACCCCGAGATTCACCGGAAGACAACGGCTGAAGAGATATGGCTGGACACGGAAGGGTCGGTGGATCTGCTGGTCGCGGGCGTCGGGACCGGGGGCACTATTACCGGTGTTTCCGAAGTGATCAAGGCGCGAAAGCCAGGATTTAAATCCATCGCCGTTGAGCCTGCCGATTCGCCCATACTCTCAGGTGGAACCCCGGGTCCCCATAAAATTCAGGGAATCGGGGCGGGATTTGTGCCCCAGGTGCTCAATGTGAACATCATCGATGAAATCATCACCGTGACCAACGACCAAGCCTTTGAGACGGCCCGAAATATGGCGTCAATGGAAGGGATACTATGCGGCATTTCGTCAGGCGCTGCAGTGTGGGCGGCCCTTAGCGTAGCCGCAAAACCCGGAAATGAAGGCAAAACCATTGTCGCCATCTTGCCCAGCACGGGAGAGCGTTATTTGAGCACACCGCTGTTTTTATGAGAGAAGTTATTTTCGGAACAGGGTATGCCAGAAAACCCGCCCCCCTTTTATCAGCGCAGATAAGAGGGTCGTTATTTCCAAGAGCGGTTCCTGAATCCGTTCCTGAATCATGTACTCGAAATCCTTCAAATTTCGCGTGGTGTCCCTGACATGATCCAGGCTGTCGCCAACCTTGTCCAGATCCTTTTGAACGGAGGTAAGTATCCCTCTCACTTCAGTGGTAATCCGGGTTATATCATGGCTGATGGGTGTCAATTGCAGCCTGGCCGTCTCAAAGAACTTTTGTGCTTCTGAAAACGTTTTGAAAGCCTTGACCAGAAATACCACCAGAAAAATGGTACTCAGCAGAAGCAACCCGGCAATCAATGCAATGCTGGTGGAAATATCCATATTATTGACACCTGTTCAAGTTTTGGTCAGGATTACGACTCTTTCTCATCCTTGTAGGCGGCTACCCCGGCGTGGATGGCTTCCTTAATGCGGCCTTTTTCGTCTTTTATGGCGTCTTTTCCTTCCGTATATTTCGATGCGGCTTTTTCTTCCAGGTCCTCCAGGCTTGCTTTTGTCTCGTTTTTGAAATTTTCCAGTCTTTCTTGGCTTTCAGCGAGGATTTCCTCTGCTCTTTTTACCGCCTGTTCCAATTTCAGTTCAACATCATCTTTCAATTCCCGGCTACGCCTGGAAATGTCTTCGCGCATTTCCCTGCCGGTTTTGGGGGCAAGCAGCAGCGCGGCCACCGCACCGATAAGGCCGCCGAACAGGAAGCCCTTGAAAAAGCCTGAGTCTCCTCCACCATCGTATGCCATGATTTTCTCCTTAACATGCGGGTATGCCCGAACAATGGACAAAAGGGAGGCTGGTCCCTTTATTCAATGATCTCAATAGCATCAGCGCCGCATTCCTCGGCAGCGCGCCGGACAATCTCTTTATACTGTTCCGGGATTTCGTCAACTTTCACGATTGATTTCAATTCGTTTTCATCGTATTGAAACACCTGCGGACAAAGATCATTGCAATTCCGATCTCCCATGCACTGACTTGATATAACGGCTTTCATGATTTCCTCCTTTTCTTGAATGAATTGACAATAGTCGATACTATAAACGAGGTGGGTTGAAAACGAGCTAAAACTAACTGTTATAAATACCGGTTTAGGACACTGATGTCAATGATTGTGATGAAAAAACAGTATTTTTGAGATAACCTTTTTGATTGTTGAGGAGCCTGTATGCAGAATTTGTTCAAAACAACCGACGATCTTTTAGAGGCGCTGGCGCCGCTTGAATTCAGCTATCCGGTGACCCACATCTACAACCCCCTCGAATACGCCAGATCAGCCTATGATGAATATCTCGAGAGATATGGGGGGAAACCGAAGGAGGTGCTTCTGTTGGGGATGAATCCGGGTCCGTGGGGTATGGTCCAGACCGGCATCCCGTTCGGTGAAATCTCCGCCGTAAGGGATTGGATGGGCATCCAACCACACCATGGCGTGCCCGAGATGTTTCATCCCAAACGGCCAGTGGAAGGATTTTTGTGCAAAAGGCGTGAAGTCAGTGGGAAGCGGCTCTGGGGCTGGGCTGAAAGCGCGTTCGGCACCCCTGAAACCTTTTTCAGCCGCTTTTTTGTGGCCAATTACTGCCCCCTCATGTTTGTTGAGGAAAGCGGCCGGAACCGGACGCCGAACCAGATTCCCGTGGCCGAACGAAAGCCTCTCCTTGCCCCCTGCGATCAGGCATTGCGTGAAACGGTAATATATTTTCAACCCCGCCATGTGGTGGGGATCGGCGCATTCGCCGCAGATCGGGCCAAGGCGGCACTACAGGGGCTTGATGTAACCGTGGGCCGAATCACGCACCCCAGTCCGGCCAACCCGAAAGCCAACAAGGGTTGGGGGGACTGCATTGTGGCGGAGTTCGCGCAAATGGGGATTGCGCTTGCCGGCACATGAATCAAAGTTATCGGGCCTTTTCAAGTTGCTTTTTGATCATGTCCCCAAGATTCTTGATATCCCGATTATTAATACGCCTGCCATTCATGAAGACCGCAGGTATGCCTTTTACCTCGATCGTCTGCCCTTCCTCATAGTCCCGTTTGATTTTTCCCAGTGTCTCCGGATTCTGACGGTCTGTGTTGAACTGCGCTTCATTTAATCCCACTTTCAGGGCGATTTCATTGATTTTTTTATCGTTGAGATTCCTGTAATTTTTAAACAGTTCGTCATGGAATTCCCAGAATTTTCCCTGACATTCAGCGGCAAGGGCCGCCGCCGCCGCCTTCTTGGCGAACTTGTGATTACTTAACGGAAAATTCTTGAAGACGACCTTGACAGATTTCGGGTATTGCTTGAGCAACTGCTCAAGTTCAGGGCTCAGCCTGGCGCAATAAGGTCACTGGAAATCGCTGAAAACAGCTAAAACCACCGGTGCATTCCGGGGTCCTTTGGTGGGTGAATCCGCTGTGTCGATCTCCACAAAAAAATCCAGGGCAAGGATCCGGAGTGTTTTTTCCGAGCGACTGGTGACGAAGAGTCGACTTCCCTGTGGATCCATTTTGATTTGATCCACTTGATCGCCCACGTGGATTTTATTTTGGAGCACACCGTTTTGGTCAAACACGGAAATGTTTCCTTTGTCCGTCAACACAAATATATATTTGCCATCCGGCGTTGCCACCACATCCAGAGGCGGATTGTCCATGGTCAGCTTGTGCTGAAGATCCATATTCACCCCGGCAAACGGTGTGGTTGCCGTGGCAAAAAACACGACTATGATGGATAAAAATAAAAATTTTAAATGGTTTAGTTTCATTTTACGCCTCTCTTTCATTCTCATTTCTGAAGATCAACCCTTATGATGAGCCCCGGTCTCCGGCCATGATCTGTGAGGCGAGGCTGGAATGGACCTCAGACTAAAACATCAATCCATATAAATCACGGAAAAATTAATGGGCGGGGGCTATTTTTTTGTCAAACGGCAGACGCCGTCCCAGGCCTCTCCAGGTGCTACGGGGGAATTTATTTTACAGCCCCGGCAACGGTCGATATAAACCTCCGACGGCGTGGTTTTCCCGTCGGGAATCCGCTCAATTTCTGCCGCTTTTTCAAAAGCCGCGATGGCCTGCTCCCACTCCATGTTAAGATAATGGTTCATACCAAGGTCAAACAGCGTTATCAACTCCTTTTCCCCGGCCGTAAGGTCGCCTTTCATGGCACAGAGCTCATAGACGCGAACCGGTTCGGATTTTCCCACCACGGCGATGGTGTCAATAAAACGAACCTCAACCATGTCAAACACCCTTTTTGTAGCGCCATTGTCATCGGTGATTTCCCACTTCAGGGTATCTTCGCTGACCAGGATGTAAACGCCGTACTGCTTCCCGGCCTCCTCCAGCCTTGCCGCCAGGTTCACGGGATCCCCCATCATGGTGTAGTTCATCCGCATGGCGCTTCCCATATTGCCCACCACGATTTCACCCGTATTGATTCCGATGCGCATTTTCATGGAATGAACAATTAACGGCCATCTATCGCCCGGTTTCCACTCTGTGGCCGCAAGGTCTTTGGTATTGCGATCGGGATCATGGGGATCCTGTTTTTCATGTTTCCACTTTTCGCAAAGGCCCGTAAGTGCCTGCTGCATGGAGACAGCCACACGGCACGCTCTGAGGGTGTGGTCGGGAACTTCCATGGGCGCCCCGAAAAAAGCAATAATGGCATCCCCTTCGTATTTGTCCAGGGTCCCCATTTCGTTGATGAGAATATCCGTCATTTCGGAAAGGTACTCGTTGATCAATTCCACCAGCTGATCGGCGGTCAATTTTTCAGAAAACGTAGAAAAGCTCTGAATATCGGTGAAATAGGCGGTAATGGGCCTGGCCTCTCCCCCCAGGGTCGGCATGGTTTTGTTCCGGTACATTTCGTCAATAATCTCTGGCGCAAGGTAGCTGGAAAAAGTCGTTTTCAAAAATTTCTTGTCTTTTTGTTCCGTTAAAACCTTGAGCACGATAATGCCGCCGAAAATCAAAACGTTGGAAAACACCAGAGGCGTGGTGGTCAAAACCAGGTTTCTGATGCTGAAAAGAGCGAAGCTGGAAATCAGGGTTCCCAGAAGGAGTAATATGAAGATAGCACTGCTGATGCGAATACTGGTGAAGCCGTAAACAAAACAGCAAAAAATGCAAAACCCCAGAAGTACGTATAAGTCAAAATCGGGGATATGGGCAGACAGGGTCAGCTCGTTTCGGGTAATGACCGTGTCAAATGAATTGATAAGCGTGTTAATGCCATTCATGGCGCCGTAGGGTGTCTGCTGAATATCTCCCAGTATCCGTGCTGTTGCCCCCGCAAAAACAAATTTATTGTAATATTGCTGAAACTGCGCCATGTATACGTTCATTAGGTCCCGGATCATCAGCTTTTCACTTAGGAAATCAGCCGGGTCCTGACCCGCTTCTGCGCCGAAATCAGGGTACTGGTCAATCAGGGGCCGCAGCATACCGGGCGGTGCATCAGCGTTCATGAAATAATATGAATAGAAAAAATATTTTCCTTTTTCAGAATGGCGATTTAAATATTCCTGCAGACGAACCTCGTCCTGGGCCTCATCTCCCAGGTCTTGAGCGGCCTGACGGTAGGCTTGATAGGACTGCTTTTCACAAAAAGCCATAAACCATTTTTCCAGCGCGCGGGTATCATACCCCTCTTTAATCCGATCCGAAGTATCCATGAGCGGGATTTCAGGCAGGGGATCCATGGCGTAGATCTTGCCGTAGCTCTTTGTGGGCGTCACGTTAAATATTTTGGGCACCCCGGTTTTATTGTCCATGAAATAACGCTTTTCAGTGCCCGCATAATTGATATAGCTGAACCCCGGCACCGGTGTTTTGATTTCAATGGTGCCTTCTTCGTAAATGACCATCTGAATCTTTACTGCCGCACCCTTTTGTGCCGCATCAAGAATTTCCCAACCGTCAAGAACCTTAAACCCCCCGGTTTTCTTGAGCAAATGGATGGGAAAGGGGGGTGTTTTCTTATCAGCTTCGGTATCCATTTTTAGACGGTTCAGCAGTAATCGGAAGAGGTTCCGGTTGTAGGGGTAGCCTTTTGGCGGAACCGGGTTCAAAATCTTGTGTTTCAACCATTTAAACTCTTTTTCGAATACCTCAAGCTGGTGCGTCAGTGGGTCCAGGGTGGGTATTTTAGCAGCGGAAAGAACAACTTTATCGTGTGTGATGGAAATATTTTCATTGGTTACGCGGTAATATCGCTGGACCAGGACAAGGGTGGCCGTAAACAGGTTCCGGATTGTTCGATCACTCATTTTATAAGTGTAATATAGTGGGAACATACGGGTTACATCGTCATCATCAGCAAGCACATTGACGATGGCCGGGTGGGCACTGGAAATGAATTCGCTCAAAACAGGTTCCAGGGAATGAAACACGAGGAGGCTTCGGTTGTTTTTGAGAGGGAGTGAATAGCCTTTTAAGATTTGCTCGTTAAAGAGGATGCGGTTCAGGTAGGCTTTGGGAAGATCCGGCCTGGGGTGTTCCACCAACTGGACGTCCAGAAAAACATTATCGTATTTTTCAAGCGCTTCAGCGAACGCTCGGTCCATTTCATTGAAGGCTTTTTCCACCTTGAGTAGAAGGTTCGGCTCAGGCGTCAATTTCTTTGATAAAAACGGGGGGATGGTTTCATTTTTGATGAAAACCACATCAAACATGATGGTTCTTGGCGAAAATTTCTCCAGGTTGTCCAGCATTTGCGCATGGACGTCGCGTTTCCAGGGCCATTTTCCAATGGATGCGATGGCATCTTCATCAAACCCCAGAAGGACGACCTCCTGTGATACCAGGGGGTTGGTTTCATGGACATCGGGCTCCCGCAGGAAAAAGAGGCCATTTAGCAGATTTCGTTCGATTCCCAGGAAAAGTCGCGTTTGAGAAGAGATGAAATGCATTACGGCAAAGACCGACAGGCCGATCAGCAGGACGATAATGGCTTTTTTAAGCATTGCACTTCTCCAAGATTGGATTTTTGTTCAGCCTCTGACTACCCCCCTTTATGGTTGCCACTATGTTACGAAAAAGACTTGCTTGTCAAGAAGCATGAGGGCATTATGCGGATTATCCGAAAAGCCCTCAGGAAAAGGATCAAACGGTGGTTATAATGAGTGGAAAGATGGTGTTCCTCGTATTCCCGCGGACCGGTAGCCAGTCTGCTTCTGACCGTCAAACGGCCTGACGACACTGTCGAAGTCATCTTTACGTTTTTACAGGAAAAGGGGGTTATGTCGCGGGAGTGATGGCCCTGGAGACTTTTTACGAAACCACAACGGTCACTTTGAATGACTTTATGGGAGGGACGTCTTTCTCAAAGGTTCTGAAATAAATGAATTCGAGTGACGTCTGGCCCGTAGCAAGTGCCTTAAAGTAGAAAGTTAATTCACCACCGGAACCTATCGCTTCTGACCTGGATTTATAAACCGGTTTATCAATCTGTTCAATAATCTCTGTATCCCACGGCAGGGCTTTCCACTGATAACCTGTGGTTGGGTTGGCGTCCAACACAATTTCAACTGTATCTCCGGGTTTCATCTTTATAGCGCTGCCACTGTCGATCTGGTATAATTGAATGGGATTGCCGGCAGAACACCCTGAAAAGAGTATAAACAGGCAGAAGAGAATAAGGGGTGAAAGGAAATCGCGCATATTTTGCCTCCTTGAGTGTTCCCTTATACAAAGACCGTAAATAATGAAAGGGCCTACAGAAGTTTGACCAGTGTGGCGACAATGGCGGCTTGTGCAACGAGCATACCGGCAACCCATTTGATAATTTCAACTTTGGTTTCAGCCAAGTCTTTTTTTGTAACCAGTTCTGTTGCGAGGATTTCTTTCAGGGCTTCGGCTTGAGTCTCCGCTTGTTCCTCAGTGAAGCCCGCGGATTTCAACTTTTTGGCATAGGAAAGCGTATCGAAAGTGATGGTAGCCATTGGGAACCCCTTTCTTGAGAGAACGAAAAAGATTTTACCATGGAACAAAAACTTGAACAACTTTTAATTTTTTTGTTTCATCAAATCCGGTTTTTTTGTGGGTAAAAAAGGCAGTAGAATCAAAAAAAGTGGTAAGTCCAGGCCCTAACCAAAAAAGCACTCAAAGCTAAAATGCCATAAGTGCTTGATTTTTCTGGTAGGCCTGAGAGGGTTCGAACCTCCGACCAATTGATTAAACATCTTCTCGTCCTGGACGGTCTCCACCGCATGAAGATTCGACTCAAGGGTGTCAAGCATGTCTTGCCATTCTTCGGGGTTGGGGACCGCCTCCTTGAACACTTTCAGTAGTCCGACACAGGATTTTAAATCGGTTGCCAATTGGCTGTTGATTTCTTCCAGCGTTGCGATCCGTTTCAACAGGTTCAGGACCAATTCTTGATTCACCTCTTCCAGGTTCGTGACGTACCGTACTAATTCATCCGATTCTTGGTCCAAAACATCCTCCATATAAAACAAAAAACCCCATATCCTGGCATTCAAGATAAAGGGTTCTCATGGTTGATATCCATTTCGGCCTCTGTTGAGGTTATTTTATAAGGATTCTATCAACGATTTTTTGATGGATGGGATGATAGTACCAGGAGCGCGCCTAATTCAAGTATTTTTTTATCAACCAGTCAAAAAATGTTTTCGGCCGGGCGTTGCCGACGTCACTCTGATGAAATTACACCAGAACGTAACAAAACCCCATCTACGGGCGCCTTAAATTGAATTCCTGCCTTGACCCTACCCAGACTATTCGGTAGCATACTTTTTGTTCTCAGGTGGCTGTATGCAGGCAGGATTCGTCGCTGACGGCGGCTTTGAGGGTTCAGTGGAAGCGGAGGGAATCAATGGAGCCTGGGGGGCTTCAGATGTTAAAAGGTGAGGGCTGCCAGACGTAGTCCTGACCTTTTTTGAATATTTTGAAATTCAGGGTTTATATAGGAAGCCCTCACTTCTGAATTAACAGTCTGAAAATGGCTCGACCACAAGATGTGGGACTCTCTTCTGGCCGCTTCGATGGTGCATTGAACCATGGCCGGTGGTGATATTGAGCTCTTATGTCAACCCGTTAGCCACCTGATATATGTTGGAGATATCCACGGTTTTTCAACCTATCCAAAAATCTCATAGGGCCATCACATATCTCAACTCACTACGCGGCCGTCTGAATAACGAAACGATATCACACTGTTTGGATTTCGTTGCAGGAATTCGTAGATTTGGGTGGGCCGAAGCAAAAATTTCAGCTGTCTGATTGAAGGTATCACAGTAATATTTTCGGTTAAGAGATTATAGCAGAGATCATAAATCAACGTCGCGTTCTGACGGTAGCGAAACGATCACATGGGGCTTTGAGAGAATGTGTTTTTTAAGGCAACGATTTACAGACGCGTCCGTCACTGTCAATGTCCAGATGATGGACATCCCTATTCTTTATGTTCCAACAACGGTCATAGCAGGCTTGAGCTTCGGCCTGGGTATAGAAATCAGAGCACTTATAGCAGTTTCTTTTGCAGTCACAACCCTTCGCATCAGACCTGAAAGCTATGTCCCTCAGCCCAATTTCCTGGAAATACTGGGCCGCACCCGGATGGGTAGATGCGGACATTCCCAGGACCATGTTCATTTTTGATAACCCCTCATAGGCCGGGTTTAATTTTTTGAATTTTTCCAGGTTTTCAAAAACCTCCTTGGTAACGGCATAAACAACTTTATTCGGCACTTTGGCGGACGTCACGAGGGTGGCTTTAAGGCCAAAGGAAACCACATCGGACTTATTGGCCGCACGGGGGTAGAATTTTATGGGGATGGCTGCAGGGACGTGATAAGGATATTCGGCCAAGAGTGAATCCACATTGCTAATGGATATAAAGCGAACTTTTCGTCTGCCTTCGGTACATTTCTTAATGAACTCGGATGGATGACCGACCGTATAAAAATATGCGTCTATTTTCCCTTTTTGGAACAACATGCAAGCCGTTTTGAAGTCATTTTCACTTAATTTCAAATCTTTCCGATAGTCAAGATTTGCAGTTTTCAAAGCATCAATGGCGTTTTGCCTTTCCCCGCTGCCGGGCTTTCCGATATTGACCCTTTTTCCTTTCAGATCTTGGATTGATCTGATTCCGGAATCCTCGGCGGCCACCAGGGTGACAACTTCAGGATATAGCGAGAACACGGCCCTCAGATCCCCCTGGCGACCTTCATTTTGCCATTCCGATAAACCCAACCACGCTTGGTGTTGACGGTCCGACTGCGCCAGCCCAAAATGGAGCCTCCCGGCAAGAACCGCATTGATATTGAAAACAGAACCAGCCGTTTCCTTGACCCTGCAGCAAAAGCCCAACTGTTTATATTTTTTGTTCACCATTTTCGCAATATTGCCGCCGGTGGGATAATATAAACCCGCCGAGCTGCCTGTTCCGATAAATACTTTTTTTGGGCGTGATCCCGCCAGGGTGTCGCCCCACACCAACAACAACGACAAAAAAACAAATCCGGTTAACGCAAATACTTTCTTCATTCTTTTTATCCCCTTTCTCTAGAAATCATCGGCAATCCGACATAGTTGGAAATCCAGACAAAAAATGTCGGCATGTTTCCAATGTTAAAACCTTAAAATCCCACGATAACACTTTTCGTTCACATGCAATCGCTATCAAATAAATGAACTGTTATGGGTAACCCAGCTATCTTTCAGAAACAGGATACTTTAAAAGAGACAATTGGGAATAGCGGAAATTAGTAAAATGACAAAAAGCGCGTTCTGTCAAGAAAAAAATGGGTTTTAGAAATGGTAAGAACGGTCAGAATTTCTTGATATTTCTCAGTTCCTCCGGTTCAAAAATGCGTGCAAGGAACCGAATATATTTGCAGATCAAAAAGCCTGCAATATCCTTGAGGTGAAAATATTGGGTAAAACTGAGATATTGATTCCATCTCTCAAGGGTGGTCGCTCCTGAGGTATATTGAGAATATCCCGAAATTCTTTACATGTTCAAAACCTGCAATATGCCTTACATCTTCCGAATGCTCCCAGACCCTGCGGTGAAACCGAAAATTCTTGCAACCACAACATGTGGGGGTCGCTCAATTTGCCGTTGATCTGGTCGCATCAGAAACGTTCGTGCATTAGCCCAGCATCCCACATCCGCCAAAACCACGCAAGACTACCAGATGTAACCGTCACTTAGAATGCTCGGTGGATGATATTATTTCAGCACTCAAGTGCGCAAGCATTTTC
>Ga0075120_10000390_pt1 | contig 36731 bp, 25 predicted proteins | sample AntAceMetag02UKL_FD_69792 | JGI IMG/M metagenome (GOLD analysis project Ga0075120, IMG submission 69792) | Saline lake microbial communities from Ace Lake, Antarctica - Antarctic Ace Lake Metagenome 02UKL | ecosystem: Environmental > Aquatic > Non-marine Saline and Alkaline > Saline | place...
CAAGCTGGGAAAAAGAAAAAAATCAAACCAATTCAAAAATTGACTGGCAGTTTACAACAGAGGACGCAAGAATAAAACTACGAAAGCTGTATCCATCAATTGAGGTGCGATAGAGTACTATATTCAATTTCACTGAAGATTATTGTGACACATTTAGAGTAACAGGAACGTTAGAGGGCGATTGGATGAATGCTTGTTATCTATTTCCAGGTTACGGAAATGGAGAGTATTATCTAGGCAACAACAATGATCTTGAGACTTCAACCATATATTGTACCACCGATACAGGCCGAACCTGGATTGAATGTGGGCCATCACCGGAAGATATTTACTGGGCGGATTATTATGAAATGGTTGCTGGCTGGACAGAAGGGGAGTTATTTTTATTGTGGGGTTATAGTGACACCTGGGTAGATTCGACGAATTTTAGTTTGTACTACAGCGACGATTACGCACAGACCTGGGAACTGAAAAACAGCATGGCTGATCCTTATCCGGACGCTGTCGATGATAATAATTCAACTTCTTTACCGGAATTTTCCATTCAAATATTTCCCAATCCGACCAACAGTATGATTACAATTCAAATACCTGATTATTCTCTGGGAAATTTACTTCTGTTTGATAATCTTGGCAGAATCATACTAAGTCAATCAATCCACAAATCATCAATTAAGTATTCGATAGATTTACAAGAACTGCCCAGCGGATCATATTGGCTGCAGTATATGAGCCGGGAGAAACCGGTAGCGACAAAAAGGATTATACTCCTGAAGTAGATTTGGCATTAAAAATGGGTATGGAATATTCACAGGATAAACAGGATACAGCTTTTCTTTCTTTGCGACTTTGCGCCTTTGCGCGAAAAAAACGGAAAACGCCGAGTCAGGTAATTTTAATCAACAAACTGAGCCGTTATTTCATTATATTCCACCATGAGTTTCCTGTTTCGATATTTAAATTATGTAAAACCCTACTGGCACAGGGTGACATTTGGAATCCTTGCCAGCCTGGTTTTTGTGGCATTTTCTGGGCTGAGTTACTGGATGGCGGCGGACTTCATCCAGGGGTTGTTTCGTGGAGGAATTACAGTACCTCCGCTCCCTGACGGTGCTATAGGACCACACAATTTTGTCGAATTCCTGAAACATTATTCGGCTTTGTTTCTTTCCGCTGACACTCCTGTAGCCAGCTTGAAGCGGGCAATAATTATAATAGTTGCCGCCTTCCTGGTTAAAAATCTTGCTTTATATATCCAGGTGACCATTTCTGCTTCAGTTGAACAGCATGTCGCAAAGGCAATGCGTGATGAGCTTTATTCAAAATTGCTGAAACAGGACCTGGCATTTTTCCATGTCAGGAAAAGCGGGGATCTTGTATCTGCGGGTATTAATGACATAACCGCGCTGAACGCTGGTCTCGCCGACAGCTTCAGTAAACTGATCAGGGACCCGATCACTGCCCTTCTTTTTTTAGTTTTATTACTTGCGATCTCATGGAAACTGACACTTGCGGCTCTACTGATAGCGCCTCTCTCAACTCTTATCATTGCTCTCGCAGGAATGAGTCTGAAACGCAAATCACAGCGCACCCAGCAACGTCTTTCACTTGTTACTTCCCGACTGAATGACGCTTTGCAAGGTATCAGGATCGTACAGGCTTATGGCGGTGAGAAGAAGGAACTGAACACCTTCAAAACAGCAACAGACGGTCACTTCCGCCAGGCATTGGGACGCGAACGTCTGAGACGTTCGATCAGCCCGCTTAATGAAGTTGTCGGTGTTATAGTCGTCGCAGGGATCTTATTAATCGCTGGGGGAAAAGTACTTGGAGGGCAATGGCTGGAGCCTGATGATTTTGTGAGGTTTCTTATGCTGCTCTTCGGGTTGTTAAGCCCAATCGTCAGTTTGAGCGGTGTGCAAGGTAACCTGAAAGTTGCAGAGGGCGCCTCGCAGAGAGTTTTTGATCTCATGGATGCTGATTTTTATATCCATGAGAAAAAAGAAGCTGTAAATGCAGATGGTTTCAGGGATAATATCCGTTTCGAGAATGTCTCGTTGCGATATGCAGAAGATCGTGAGGAAGCGCTGCAAAACTTGGATATTGTAATAAAACCGGGTGAAAATATTGTCCTGGTAGGGCGGTCAGGTGCCGGGAAGAGCACGGTTATGAATTTACTCCCAAGATTTTATGATCCCGCCGGAGGAAAGATCACTCTTGATGGTGTTGACCTGAAGGAATATAATATTGAAGAGCTGAGAAAACTTTTTGGAGTGGTTACCCAGGAAATCGTACTGTTTAATGATACGATCAAAGCGAATATCGCCTATAATTCAGTCGATATCCCTTTTGAAAGGATTGTGGATGCAGCAAAATTGGCACAAGCGCATGAATTTATTGAGAAACTGGTTGATGGATACGAAACAAACATTGGCGATCTCGGCGATAAACTTAGCGGAGGTCAACGCCAGAGGATCAGTATCGCCCGCGCTCTCCTGAAAGATCCGCCGATCCTGCTATTGGATGAACCGACCTCTGCACTCGATTCCGATGTAGCAGAAGAAATCCTCACCACCCTCGAAGAAGCAGGCATAGGCAGAACAGTAATCACCGCAACCCACCGACTCTCGTCTATTACCAATGCCGACCGAATTCTACTCTTCGATGCAGGAAAGATGATTGATGAAGGAACACATCAATCTTTATATGATGGAAATGAATTATATAAGGAGTTGTACGATAAGCAGTTTGTTGGTTAAGAAGTGGGTGACTCGAATTTGGTGGGTGCCCCGACTCTTCAGAGTCGGGTTTCTCAAATTTTTAAAACAGTTTCACATTTACAACTAACTACTTATTAACGTAGAGTATCGATATGCCGCATAGATATAATGATATAGGTCATGCACACTTCCTGACATTTGGCTGTTTCAGGCATAAATGGTTATTCAGAAATCAGCATCTTTGTAAAGAGTTCACCTATCATTTGGATTCTTGCCGATGTGACTTAGATTTTGAACTCTGGGCATTTGTTATTATGCCTAATCATGTCCACCTGCTCTTAAATCCTAAAGACAATCTTTCTATTTCTAAATTATTATCGAGAATAAAATCTCCTTTTGCCTTTCATGCATTGGATTTCATAAAGAAGCATGATCCCCAATTAGCTCAGGAGTTGTCCGTTATCAAGGTAAAGAAACCTGGCTCTGAAGAGTCAGGCCACTCATCCTCATTCAGATTCTGGCGAAGAGGTGGTGGATATGACAGGAACATTTTTGGGGATGAGGCTGTTCGCAAAACTATTGAGTATATTAATAACAATCCGGTAAGGGCTGGAATGGCGGAATATCCTGAGGATTATTTGTGGTCCAGCGCAAGATTCTGGCTATGTAATAAACCTGAACCTATTAATATGGATATTCCTGAGTGGTTGTAGTTTACAATCAAATTTCAGGAAGCCTTGCAGTGGAGAAACCCGACTCTGAAGAGTCGGGCCACCCATCGGAGACCCATTCCTACTTTTTATTCCACCAGTTGAATGACAACGATTTCATATGAAGATCTACTCAATGCATATAATGTTCGACCATCGGATGTAATAATCAATTGACTAATATAACCGATGCCTTCAATTTCTGCTTCAAATTTCATTGTCGCTGTACTTATCACACTAATCTTTCCAGATCTTCGGGGAAACAAAAATAATAGTGCACCATTTGGACTAATGCACATACCTGACCTATTTCCGTCTGATGGAATCTCGTTTGTGACCGCATGATTCCTTAAATCAATAACCGATATATAACTCGAATAAGAGTTTAGAACATAAGCAAGTCTGCCATCAGGTGAGAATTCAACATGAGAAGGATCGTTGCCAACTTTGAGGGTTTTTAATACGGAATTCAGTGAGATTGAAATCAGTTGAATTTCATTTTCGTAATATCCGTAAGCAACTGCAAATTCTTCATCAGGTGAGACAGCTATGATATCATTGTTTGAATTATCTATTGAAAGTGAATCTTCAAGCTGAAGATCGTATAGCGAAAACCTAAATAAATTCATAGAAAATCCATCGAAAGGATCGGCAAAAATTAATAACGTATTTGACTTCTCCGAAATATCCATAAAGGGTGAATAACCAAAAAAGTATGAATTATATAATTCAACCTGATCTATAATCATATCTGTTGGAGTAAAAATTCTTACAATACCTGGACCGCCTCTCACGAATAGATCCTGTCCATCAGGCGATAGCACCATTGAACCAGCATAAGTATTATTTCCAATATCAATGGTATGAATGATGGAGTGACTGATGGTTGAAAGCTTATAAAGTCTTGCTCTCGATCCCCGGTATTCGCTTGAAATATATATTGCAGTCTGGTTCTGGTTGAATATCATGTAATTCGGCTCAGCAGGGAGAGGTATTCTACTGACAACCTGCCATGATCCTAAAGTGGTTTCAGAATTAACTTCATTGGATGAAGATGATTTATTTCCATCCCTGTCAACCACAAAAAGTTTAAAGAAGTACATGTTCACAGGTATCAATCCATCAACTTTTACCTCTGTCTTGTTCCGGTCTAAAATCCTGATTCGTTCTGTACTCGTCGTGTCAAAACCTTCAGATGTGGCGTAATAGAGAAGATAGAGGTAGAATTTTGTGTCTTCTGATTTTTTCCAGGATAAGGTCATCGAGCCGTCATTAATTTCGGACGGCTGGTTCAGTATGACTGGTTGGGGAGGTGAATCGGAATATTCATGATCAGTTCCGAAATCGTCCATGCTGCATCCGGAAAACCAGATAACCTGGATAACTAATATTATTAGAATGGAGAAAGTTGAAAACAGATGATAGTTTTTCATGTCAAACTCCTCTCAGAACCTAAAAAAACAATTTTAGAATACTATTAATTTACTAAGAGTTAATACGTGATACAAGTATTGCGTGAAAGGATTTGAAATTCGTTTGTCAGTAAATCGAGTTGTCGGTAATCTATTACCTATGGACGTACCTATTTCGGTAATAGTGTTAGACAACCGATCTGCGCGGTTCGGAGACCCGCGCCTACTTTAGCATATTCATGAGAGTGTTAGATGTAGCGGGTCCGTGACCGGCGTAATGGTTATTAGAATAGGTATATATAACTATATCACGGTTCAAAAGCTTTTTTATCAGGTCAGCCCATTTATTCAAACTTTCAGTGTGATCAACCACCACTTTATCCCAGTTAGTAGTAATCTCCTCAATTTTTTTCCTGTCACCGAGAAGACGGATGTAGGTGAAGTCAGTCGTGACCGGATCAAATCTCCGCATTACCTCGTCGCCGTGTGGCATCCATCCATGATCAACAAGTACAAGAGCTGCTGAATGTTTCCGGCATAGATCGGCAAATTCGGTGGTCAGCCATGCTTTGTTTCGAATTTCTACACAAAATCTATAGTTTTTCGGGAGATCATATAAAAACCTGTCAAGTTTGTCGAAGAAAGGAGATGCTGAAGAAAAAGCTTTCTGAGAAAAATATGGAAATTGGAGAAGAAGCGGTCCGAGACGGGAATCCAAATGGGAAACTGACTTGAGGAATGCATCACGGATAGGATAAGTAGAGTCTTTGCACAAAAGTAGTTCCGGATCGGGTGAGCTGCCCTTTCCACCATGCACAATAGCACGGGGGAATTTCAACGAGAAAATGAAATCCCCTGGTGTATTTTCCGCCCATCGTTTGATTGTGGTTTCAGATGGCACGGCATAATAACTGGAATCTATTTCAACTGTATTGAATTTTGTAGAATAGTATCGCAGAAAATCGGCAGGTTTAGTCTTTTCAGGGTAGAAAGTCCCCACCCAATCCTTCGAAGAAAATGAGGAAGTGCCAATTTTTAAAATAGCCATTTGAGAAATCTATTTATAATCTGTACTGTCTGCTACCAGACCTGGTAAGATAAACGAATAGAAAAACGGAAAGCGTCAAAATCTTTAACCTCATGTACCCTGTCAATTGGTGAGTCGGTTCTGCGCCATTCATACTCCAGACCTGCTCCACCTCTTAACATAGGAACTATATCAGTTTCGAAAGACAGCATAAACCGTTGATGATAATGTTCACGTCCGCTATGAAATGGATCTTCATCCAGTGGAATCTCGCTGGTATAGTATCTGTGACGTATTCTATGACCCAGTGAAAAATCCCAATCCCGTTTGAAAATTTCTTTTTTTACAAAGTTAACACCGAACTCGAACCATTCTTCGCCATTACTCCCATCACCATATTCGGCATCATAGTCAGGGATAACTTCAATGATATTTGTAGATTTTTCATAACCAATATTATCTGACCAACGCTTTTTGAAAATCCCTTTTATCGATAAGCTTTTGCTCAGTTTATACTTTATCTCTGATTTGAAACCGTCAGCTTCACTGTCATACTCAGTAAAATATTTATTATAATAAACCTGTGATCCTTCATAACGTATATCTATCCCCAAAGCAGGGGTAGGGCTTAACCGGATTCCAGCGGAGTATAAATGATAAGCGAATGTGCAACCGTAGATATCAGCTTGATCTTTATCGTAATAATCACGTAAATATCTATCAGGTATCCAGAAGTAACTTCCGAGCAGGTCAATTTTTTTGGTAACATCCTGGGTCATATAAAATGAATTACTGATTCGATCATTGAATGAATTATTATTGAACGACAGGTATTTGATTGTATAATATACCCTGCTCTTTCGGTTGCCCAGCCACTTAGGTGAAGTCACCCTGATTTTCATCCCCAAATCCTGCATAAGATCGTCATAACTTTCAGGATTGGTTGTATCACGAAGAGTATTATTCTCGAATTTAGTTATATCGTCATCAGAATATTCGAGAATGTTATTATCATAACCGATTGAATATAAAAACTTGAGATCGGTGTTTTTATGCAGATTCCATCCAAATGATGAATTAAAAGGTATTGTCAGCATGAGGAGTATGAATGTGGACGGAATAAACGTTTTTAGGAGAAAACGATCCATAATATCAAACCTCGTTTTTGGCAATCAAAGGGTGATTATCAATTATTCAGCGGTATAAATAGGAATTAATTACGTGTAATAAGTTATGTGAATTTAAATAATAGAAATTAGTTTACTTTGCCTCACGTCCAAGATCTTTTTTAGGAATAAAAAATCGTAGGATGACTTCTCTTCCATTGTCCGGAAGATCAAAGTTGTATCTGTGCCGACCTGAGGGTACTTCGATATAGACATTTTCACCCCTTGAAGGCACCACTCCGGGGCGATCCAAAACCTCTGTCACTTTTGAAGCTGAAGACAGGAGTGAGTAAGTGTTTTTGAGATTCCCATCTTCGAATACGGCTAATGCAAATTTTATTTTCCCTCTCATTGAATCATTTAGAAGAACTCTTGCCAGGACTTTCATTGTTGTGGGTCCATTAACTTCAACTGTCAGGCGTTTGCCTGAGTCCATCTTGTAATATGTCGAAGGAACCTCATTCGTTGTAATGCCTAATGCATCTATGTAACTCGACGGTGTAATGGCTACATAATCTGCGTCCAGACGGTATACTTCCCGCAAATTCTGAACGCGGAAATAAACAGGATATTTTGCTTTCTTTCCTAAACGTATGTCAAGAGTTTGATCTTCAGGTTGTTTATCAATCTCAATAATCCTTGATTCGCCGATATATAGATTCTTCTTATTTCTCAACGAAACACCTTTGGCGTATTTTGTAGCACGGCTGAACAACTTATCCTTTTCGCTTTCGAGATTCAGCCTGAAAGCGTAAATAGCCTCTTTACGTTTCTTTTTGCCAAGGTCAGCCCGGGTTATAATTCGATATTCTGAGTCATCTGAAATATCGAAAGTCATACTTTCACCCGGTTTCAGTTTCCAATATGTCCATTCTTTATCATCGATTAGAAGAACCGACCTTTTACCGCCCTCAAGGGGTTTGATTGGCTGCCATTGTCCGGCGTGAAGTGAGGCTATGCATATTTGACTTATAAATAGCACTGCAAGAAAATATTTAAAAACATGAATTCTATTTTTGATGATTAATGGCATTATCTCTCAAACCAATGTATCAGGATCTGCACCGGGGCGATCCATTTGTTGCAAGCGACGATCGAAAAGCAGGACTGCTATCAAGGTGGCAACTACCACCAGCAATGCTATCACCGTTACGAATAAGTTGTATCGTATCTCACTGAACAGACTGCCGCTTCCAGGTTCGGGAAGTGGTGATGGACTTCTCGGCAAATTATAGTTATTAGCAATTATATGTATATTTACAATATGCGCCACAGGAACACCAGATTCAGAAAAATGATGAATCACTCCTTTCCTCGGATAATTGAGGATAGGAAGCAGCGATGAAACACCTACTGGGATAAGATCGCTATTCTGACCATGACCGATAGAGGCAAGCCCGCCTCCGATATTGACATAAAGTTTTATTTTTTCATCTTCTGCCATATCATCATATATGCTCATTCTTAAAGCAACCGATGCCTCAAGGTTAGGCTCTTCAATAAACCGGAGGTCATTTCGGTCTGCGGCTTTTCTGATGTACTCCCTTCCTTCAGGGGATAATCGTCCACCTAAGTCTTCACCCCCACCATAAGATGCGGCGATGGACCGGCGGCTGATTAAGCCTGTCTCCATCAAACGGTGCTCCATATCCAGCCATGTATAATATGGATCATTCGCTCCCCATGATGAAGCGCCGACAGAAGTTATTACTATCGGTTTCAGCGACAAAACTTCACAAGCGGCATAAAATGCAAGATTCATACCGGGGAGAGACCCGGTCATGCCCGCTGCTACTATATCGCCTTCTTCTAATCCCGCTTCCTTGAAATAATTTATAAAAACAGCAGCCATATTAGGGTTAAGCGCTGTGGTCTTTGAATCAAGATCACCAATATCAGTGGTAATGCGTGTGTATTGCTGACCAATTAACGCAGTAAGATTCGGATCGTTTATTTCATCAGGGAAGATGCCATTGGCATATTGAAACTGCCGAAGGCTATCCATCATGGTTTTCATCAATTCTGCAGCAGCAAGTTTATCATCAAAATGAGGCGCTTTTTTAGTAACATGTGAATGTTCCGCCCATATATACATTGCTATGGAAACAACAGTGAGAACCAACAAGGTCCTCTTTGATCTCATTGAAGGTTTGAACCGCCTAGGCAAATAACTGTCCCCCACTTATAATCATCACAGAAAGACGGACGACCACTGCGGCAATTGTAACAGCTGAGAGGGTTCGTAGAACTCCCTGGCGCTCCATCCAATTCGCAATCAATCCCGGTATAATATATCCAATCGCTTCCAATCTGATATCTGTCACCATATATAGGCCACCAGCCACGTAATTTCTCAGGATATAGCCAAAGATGAAACCAAGCAGAATTGATAACACCAGCCTTCTGCGTCCGTATATAAAGACGAAGTTTGCAAAAATCTTTACAAACAATAATGTAGCAAAGCTTACAAGCAATGTACCTGCCAGCATCCAGCCATTATTCAATTGTAACGCTACATAGCCAGGTACAACGATCCCTCCGGCTGAGACGCCGAATATCTCGTTAAAAATTAAACTGAAAGCTACACCAAGTCCTACAGCGATATCTACCATTTACTTAGCTTCTCCTTGAACGGAAGAGGTGCGTTACCGCAAGTCCTCCATGTCCCGCATTACCAAGTGCGAATACAAAGGCGCGCTCTTCTACACTTTCCCAGATCGCGTCCCATGCTTTTTCCGGTTTCACCTGCCCCAAACGAACTACCTTCTGAGGATCAATTCCTGATCTGCGAATATGCGCAGTCAACATCTCTGTGCTTTCACCCATAGAGAATAATAAATCAAAGTCGTCTTTCATATGCAGACCGATCATCTCTACGAGTTGGACACTTCGGTCGAAACGGTCACCTCTTGTATTTAGCAGGAGAATTCGTTTCCCGCTAAGAGGATATAATTCCCTCGCCCTCTGCCAAGCCATGAATGTTGATTCGGGGTCATTAGCTGCAAGAGCATTTAAAAACATAACCTGTTTATTGCCAAGTGTTACCCTGTGGACATATAATGCTCCAGGGTCAGGATACGCTTTTACCATGCCGTCAAGCGCTGTTTCTCTATCTATTCCAAATTCTTCGCATACTCTCAATGCAAGGGAGACATTACTTGGATGCTCAATATAACTAAATCGACGCATGCAATCATCATTAATTTCAGAAGGAACAGTAACTACAAAATCACTTCCGCTCTCTTCAGCTCTTTCATACATAAAATGCATTAACCTAGGACGGTTTTCTGCGGAAAAAACTTTCGCATTTGAAGGAATTGTGTTGGATAAGGACATTGCAATATTATCCAGATGGGGTCCCATTTCACGCACATGATCCATTCTTGCATTTGTAATAACACCCACCGTGGCACGAACGAACTGATGCTCACATATCCATTGATATTCAGGCTGAACCGCCATGCACTCCATAACTATAGCCTGGGGATGTTTCTTTGCAAAATAACGAAAAACTTTGATTTGTTCAATGATATTAACCATGTGGATACGAGTAATAGGAACTTCCATTCCTTTCTCGTCAATGATCCGAGGCAGTGTACCGGTCACTTTGGCAAGAGTACGAATACCTCCGGCTCTTAGCCCGGAGGCAATCAGGCGTGTAACAGAACTCTTACCTCGAGTCCCGTTTACATGAATGCGGATTGGAATTGCAAGTACGCGCCGGCGGTGCATAGCAAATTCGTACATGCCAAACCCAAGGAGAATCGCTGTTAGCAAAATTATCACGAGCATGATCAGGCGCGTCCGATTATTGTGTCTAAATTGATCGATATTATAATCGCAATATAGCCATTGGATAATAAGGAATAAAGAGATAAAATTATTATCAGGGCATTATTCAGATTATATAACCTTGTTTTGGAGTTATTGAGCTAAAAAAATATAATATATTGAAAATACTTTCACTCTGTCATTTGTTTTCAAAAATACAAATACTATTCCTTGTTCTAGGCAACTAATAAATCTGATATTGTTGATCAACGTAAGTATTTGATAATAATCCAATTATTACTATCAGGAATTGATCATTGAAGGAGTAACAGGTTCATAGTTTTTTGAGCATTCACCTGGTACTATATTGCAGCTCCTCAGCGAGTAATGTGTTCTTCAATAACAAAGCAACTGTCATTGGTCCGACTCCTCCAGGCACGGGTGTGATATAAGATGCTTTTTCCCTGGCATATTCGAAATCCACATCACCAACCAACCTGTACCCTCGTTTCGCGGTGGGATCATCGATACGGTTAATGCCTACGTCAATAATAACAGCATCATCTTTGATCATATCAGCCGTCACGAATTTAGCCTGCCCGATTGCTGCGATCAGGATGTCGGCTTGACTTGTTATAGAGGGAATATCCTTTGTCCGGCTGTGGCATATTGTAACTGTCGCATTCCCGCCGGGTGCTTTCCTTGCCAGGAGTAATGCCATCGGCATTCCCACAAGATGACTCCTGCCAAGCACCACGGCTCTTTTCCCACTTGGGTCAATCTCATATCTCTTCAACAATTCGATTATCCCCAGGGGAGTACAGGGAACAAAACGAGGCGCTCCTCCCGCGAGCATACCCATATTAAAGGGGTGAAAACCATCAACGTCTTTGGCAGGATCAATTGCGTGGATAACTTCATTTTCATCAAGCCCATCCGGTAAAGGCGATTGAACCAACAAGCCGTGGTAATCAGGACTCTCATTTATTTCATTTACTTTGGCGAGGAGAGTTTGCTGGTCAGTCTCTGCGGGCATCCTGATTACAAGTGATCGAATCCCGGTCTCCAGGCATGCTTTCTCCTTCATACCGACATAAACCTTGGAGGCTGGATCCTCACCTACAATTATAATAGCAATTCCTGGTAGGCGGCCATTATTTGCTCTACGCTCAACTTCCGTCTTTACTTCTTCACGGATATCCGCGGATATTTTTTCCCCGCTGATCTTTCTGCCTCTTTCACTCACCTTCGCTCTCCCACTGTGCAAATACCTGCCTTGAATAAAGATAAAATATCATTAGATCAAAAATCCTGTCATGCCAGGGAAACCTCGTAAACGTCACTATAAGTTTACGAAGCGCTGAATATAGTTCAGATCTGCAGGCAGAGCGAACCAGGATCCGTATTATTTTCTCCCGCAGTCCACTTGCTTCTGATGGAATGCGAATATAATTAAGACTTAAAAATTTTTCTGCATTGGGATGATTTTGAAGCAGCCAGGGCACAGTCTCTTTTCCGTATTCCATATACTGTTTTTCAATCTCATCCCAGTTTCTCGCATGATCATGCCAGGTCTTTGCGCCTGCTTCATAATATATCGTAGCTCCTGCTTCTTCCAGTCGTAAACCGAAATCCAGATCTTCTCCGCCCCATCCCGTGATCGATTCATCGAAACCACGCAACTTTTCAATCCAGATTTTTGGAACCGCTGAATTACATGAGGTGAAATATTTTCCCGGAATCTGTTCACCCGATTGAGCTTTCATTGCACCGCGTGAATGTAAATACCGCATTAATGATGTCGATTCTAATCCAGGGTGAGGTTGTCTTTCACCCACGAAAACATCATCTGCTCCATCCGCTTTCCTCACCAGAATTTCCAACCAGGTTTCAGCAGCTATCATATCGGCATCGATGAAAACAATTATTTCGCCTTTGGCGTGTACCAAAGCGCTATTTCGTGCTTTTGCACGTCCAACATTTTTCTCTAATGATATTGGGCAGATAGAAAGAGCGCCTGAATAGCTTTCGAACCAATCGGGTGTACCGGACGGACTGGAGTCATCTGCCACTACCCATTCAAATTGTGATACCGGTAGTGTTTGCCGTTCAAGACTTTTCAGAAGTTGAGTCAGTTTATCCGGCTCATTATAATGAGCGGTTATTACAGAAAGTTTTTTAATATTAGTTGCCATTGATGTTATTCCGCAGGGTTAAGCCGTATAGTCCAGGCGTGGCACGGTCAGCAATAAATACGATTTCATCTCATTCATTGAAGTTGGTTTTACCGCAGAGGCGCAGAGATCGATGAATTCGTTCATTGTTTATTTTATATACGATCTTTGCGTCTCTGTGGTGTATGAAAATAATTATTTCAGAAGAACAGCTTTCCTTATTGCAGAACGTATTTCCCCTCTTTCATTTCGCGATTTGACAACGACAAAGTATATCCCGCTTGTCCAATCGTTCCCATCCACCTGGAAAGTGTGCCATCCAGGTTGCCGGGAACCTATATAAGATTTCCAGACATTTCTTCCAATCGTATTGAATACTGTGATTTCCAACATTGATGTTTCAGGGAGACCCACTCTTACTATAGCAGAAGCGTTAAATGGACTCGGATACGGCTGATCCACAATAAATGTATTTGGCAGATCTGATTTAAAAACAGGAGCATCGTCGTTTTCAACCGGGATAATAACAACAGTCTCAATTTCAGACCAGTCTGAATATTGACCTTGGGCATCAATAGATCGCACCCTGTACCACATTTGAACAGTATCTTCAACTTCGCTGTAATCAACGGTTAAGACAGTATCCTCAAAGCCAGATGCGATAATCTCCTCATCACCAAATGTATAAACAGGACTAATCTCATCTACAAAAAAGCCTTCCTCATGGACACCCTGATCGGTATCATAGAGGAATCGAAGATGCATGGCTTGACCGGAATAATCACCTAATGGAAATCTTGCCTGGAACCAGTCAGTTACATATCCGGTTATCCCATTTCCAAGGTTATTATCGTGTGGATTTTCATTGGTAGTGATGTTTCCTTCAAGGTTGACATATTCTACACCATTGAAGGAAGCCTGGACATAAGCATAGTCCCATCCGTCTTCGATCTCGAAACGGCATTGCATAGTTAAAACATCATCATCCTGAACGACATATTCATTATCCGCAGTCATTGTATTCCAAAGATCCGGACCGGAACCGGACATATAACAATTCGCAGTAGTATAATAATATTCGCTTGTAACACTGAAACCGTCCAATTCCCAGGGGATATTATACCCGTCCCCGCCATCCCGGTTGGCTTCACCGCTCAATTCCAGCACATCATAAGCAACCGGATCGTTTCCGATTGTATCTTCATAAGTCTCCCATACAAGGAAAAAATCTCCATTTACCGTATCTGAGGGAACATATTCTCCGTTATCGGTAGTGTCTAATATTGTCAGTGTGGGAACTGGAGGATTCCCAATGAGAAATGGATTACCGCCGATTTCACAAAATCGGAGCAAGGGTTCCATTTGAGACTCTACAAGAGCGTCGATTCTTTCCGTAGCAGGCCAAAATCCGTCATTTGGAGATCCTACTTCAAAGATAAATGTAAATATCCTGTTATCGGCGCCGCCTTCCATCCAGTCTGCTGCATCACCATTAACGAAATATCGAAGAGTCTCATAAACCCTCCCGGTTATCCAGCCAAGAGTTTCATTCATATGTTCCGCAAATGCGTAATAGGTATCGTGAAAATCAGAATAGGCATCCGGGTCATAACCGAAGGGAAAGATGAGAACGTTGCTGTATGAGTGATAATTTATGCATGAAACAAATTCACGTGAATTGATATAATCCATCATCACCTGGGTCTCCGGTTCGGAACCGGCTTCAGAACCTCGATATGTTTGCTCATCCGGATCAGGTGATGAGCCTATATCATCATAACCCCAATTGTATGTGAAGTTGCGGTTTAGATCAACGCCTTTTAACTGGTTATTAATTATACGTTTATTTTTACGCCACATACCCCCGCCATTTGGATTAATTACTGCGTTATATAAGTAACCATCTACATTAACTACTGGCATGATCCAGATTTCGTTATTGGCAACAATGTTTGATATTCGAATATCATTCTCATAATTCTCACAGAGAAGCCGTGTAAAATTGAGGATGATTAAGGGAGTGATTACTTCGCGAGCGTGTATTGCTCCGTTGATAAACAACTCGGGTTCATCTTCATCTTCGTTAGGATTATCTGATATTTTGTAGGCTATCATCGGACGGTTTTCGAGTGTATAGCCGATGGTATCGAATTCACTGATAATTTCAGGATAATCTTCTACAAAACTCTCCATTTCCTCTATTATTTCGTGGTATTCGGGATATCCCCCCATATCATCGAGTTCATAGTCGAGCCTGCTCCTGTAAAATGCTTCTATATCAGGTTCAAGAACCTCATAATCCAATCCCGTCTCAATCAGTCTTTGCATATCCTCCGGCCAACCCACAACTTCAGCATTGGAGTCATCCATCCAGGCAATGTCAAAGTTGCCTGCTATTAGCCGTTCCCTTGAGATGTCGTCAGGAATGGAAATGTTTAACAGGGGTGTTGAATTCACTGAAGAAGATATCAAAATCGATACGAGGAGTAAAATCAATGCGGATTTCTTCATGGCTTCCTCTTGTAGAAATTTTTGTGTTTTGTCAGCTCATGAACGATGATGAGACCTGACGTTTTATTACGAATTGGACTAATGGAGTAATATTAAACTGATAATCTTCTCTATAATACCGATAAGAAATGTCCACCACATCCACTCATACAATTTGCGAATATTTCAGTGTTAAAACAATACCTTGATGTAGTCCATAACTTTTTACATGCTCATCATTCAAACTTCGTGAAAGGTATCTTATCTACTATAAGGCGGCTCAGAAGGCGAATAGAATATTTCAACTCTCCACGCCAGCATACGAACCGGTTGTCTGCCTCGATACAGCAGGGGCAGTTCTATCGGGACTACTTTATTGAACTGATTCTGCAAGATTTCCCGGTAGTCTTTTTCACTAAGGTTATATCGTCCCTGTGTAATAAAGATACCTGATGAACCGTTAAATTCTGATGCAGGTGAAATCCATGCAAAATGATGCGGCTTTGAACCAAGACAAACCACTTTGTGCCTGTTGCCATCTGCCCAGGTTACTTCACCTCCGGTAAACCACTTATGAACGAAAATGACTTCATCATCTTCAATAAAATTATTATCGTCAAGCCATTTAATAGATTGTTCCCAACCAAATGGATCTAAAGTCGGATCGGATTTCTCAGGGAGAGGTAGAAAACCGGTATGTGCCTGGAGAATAATAAAAAATACTAATAGTAAATTTATTCCAATTGCAGCAAATGTCAACCTGAATGATTTAGAAAAATTTGAAAATGCCCCGGCAGCGAGGGGGAACGCTGCAATATACCCGGGCATAGTCCAATGCGGAAGAATTCCACGGGTTAATCCCAGGAGCGTAAAGATGATTACGGGTGTCAGGAAATAAGGCAGCAACCATTGATCATCAGCGTTTGATTTTCGTTTTCTGAAAGCACCAATCCAGATCGCAATTGCAAGCCAGGGAGTAAGGTACCCAATCTGTCCTCCGATAGCTTGTCCAAGCAGGTCAAATCGAAATCGAAATCCACCCGACGCACCCTTCCCGAATTGCTCAGCAAAGCTGATCCAGTTGTTCTGAGCATTCCAGATAAAACAAGGTGAAAAGACAATAAGTGCAACCAGGAATGCCAGGTAAAGACCGGGTTCACGCCACCAGGATCTCAATTTCTTGTCAAAAAAACATGTTATAATAAATGAGAATGGAAGAAGAACAGCATGATATTTTGATAAAAGAGCCAGGCCTATTAGAACGCCGAGTATGGCAAATCCCGCGTAACGATTTATTTTTCTTTCGCGAAGAAGGAAAGCAACAAAGAGAGACCATATCCACACAGCACAAAGAGCATTATCCGGAATTACGAACGCTCCAGCCCCGGCAAAAAAGTAAGGAGAGGCATGGGGAAGCAGTATCGCCAGCCTTCCCGCCTGGCGTCCGTATAGGGAAACTGCAAGCTGATAGAGTCCGGCTAAAGTGATAACAAACCATAGGACAGCGCCTAATCTGAGGGTTACATTTGCCTGCACACCGGTTAACCATCTCCCGATCCCTGCTGTGAAAGCGACAAGCGGTGGATGATCAAAATAACCGGCAGATAAATTCAGGCTGAATACATGGTAATAAGATTCATCAAAACCGGGACCAATTGATGCGGCAGCAATCAGGCGCAGTAATACAGATATCCCTATTATCACAAGCGCAGGTCGATCATGTAGTATGAATGTTGGTTTTAGATTTGATTCAAGGCGATTAAGCATGACAGAAGTTAGATTCACACATTACGAGACGCAACCTCCGAAACTGAATCGGGTACTTTTAGTCGATGATAATGACAGGTATGTATCCGCTTTAACTGAGCATCTCGAAAAAAGTGGAGTTGAAGTGTTTCGTGTCGAAACTGCTCGAGATGGAGTAAAGGCTATTCTTTCTGATGGCGAGAATTTTGACGGTATTGTCACTGATATTTCAATGGAAGGTCAGTTAAGTGGTTTGAAAGTTCTGTCAGCGGCAAAGAAATCCGGTTTCAGTGGAATTTTGACTGTCGCAACTACAGGACTCGATACCTGGTTTGGATTTTTTTTCAATCGTGTATTCTTTGGGAAATTAATGAAATGTGACTATTTGATTCCAAAAAGACCGATTAAAAAAAGCGGTAAAATCATCTGGATAAAAAGCAATTCAAAAGCGACACTACAATAATTCAAAATTTACGATTCTTTGTATCCACTGAGAATAACAATTGCGATAGCATATTCTCCATCATGCGACATGGAAAGTGATAAAATCGGATAATCATGCCTTTTGTCAGCCTCGGGTGAAAGCAAAATTGATGGTTTGCCGAACTCGTTTTTAACTGTTTCAATTTCCCGCCAGCCCAATTTTTCGCCCAATCCACATCCAAGCGCTTTGGCTGTCGCTTCTTTAGCAGCCCATCGTGCGGCAAATCGGGAAGCTCGCTGAGTGCCGCTGCCGGCGTCTTGAATTTCTCGTTCAGAAAAAAGACGTTTCAGGAAGCGCATATCATCAAGGTGATGTTCAAAACGAGAGATCTGGACGAGATCGATCCCGACTCCATGAATACCCGCAAATTTTGAAAGGTCAGGCAACTCAAGTTTAAGTGATATAGACATTATAAATCCAAAAGTTCTGAAAGTGTGAAAATAATCAATAATATAATCTTAATCAGTGATTTCAGGAAACATCTGATATGAAAATCCTGGGAGTATAATTTCCTTGCATAGAATACAACAATTCAGTCGTAAACATTGGATATTCAAGTTTAGAATTCTTATGTTAGCAAATAAAGGCAATCAAATATTTCAATCTATAATCCACAAAGGATTATGAAAGACAATCACGACAGGTGGATTAAAATAACTTTATTACTGGCTTTTTCATGATGAAAAGCCGGATTCCCGGGTCGTTCTGTGGATTTTACAAACTCATCAATAGCCTTGAGCGCGATTTTTCTGATTCTTCTTCTAATAATAATTGCAAAAATTATTATTAGAAAGAGATTTCCATTCGATTCTTACCTGACCTATACCTGGACATTTTTCCTTGGAATTTCTGTCGCTGAGTTCATATCATTTGCAGCGGGAATCTGGATCATAGCGGTTTTGTCCTTTATTGCCTTGAAAGAATACCTGTCGCTGATCGATATCAGGCTTCAGGATCGAATTGGTATTCTTGGAGCTTACCTGTCCATTCCATTCATGTTCTATTTTATTCAGATTCAATGGTATGGTATGTTTATTATCGCCATTCCGGTTTACAGTTTTCTGGCAATACCGCTACTGGTGTCTCTTGGTGGAAGGGAGACTCAAGGTACTGTATTTTCAATCGGTGCCATTGATTTTGGTCTGTTTCTGTATGTTTTCTGTACCGGGCATATCGCTTATCTTCTCCATTTTGGAATTTGGAAACCTGCCCTGCTTATCCTGGGTGTGGCAATCTGCGATAAGATTGCGCACGCAATAAAGAAACGAATTAAATCAAATATTAATAACCTTATGCTCAGATTCATTATTCCCCTTCCCATCACGGTATTACTCTCAATGTTAACCTCCGAGTGGACAGGAATACCTTTTATTCATTCGATTATTTTGGGTTCATTAATCCCTGTTCTGGTCATTATGGGGCAGCATACCGGTGATTACATAAAAGCAGATATTGGAGTTGAGGTTAATGATTCCTCAACAAGGAGAGGGAAAGTCCTGGATAATTTGAAATCTTACCTGTTTACGGCTCCTGTTGTTTTCCACTATATACGATTCTTTCTGACATGAACCAGGTCGCTGAAAACTCATTCCTGCGTAAATTGGCACATTTGATTTTCCTCCGCCCACTATTCGACTTGTTTTTCGGAGCTGGCGTCTCCGGCAGGGAAAATATTGAAGACACCGAAAGATTTATCATAATTGCCAATCATAACAGCCATCTTGATACAATTCTGTTATTCAACCTGCTTCCTCTGGGACTGATAACGAAAACTCACCCTGTCGCAGAAGAAGTCTATTTTTCGAAATCAAAATTAATTTTCAGCCTGGTGAATTTCCTGTTTCAGCCTGTCTGGATCAAAAGAGGACAGTTAGCAGGTGAAGAAGATCCTTTCAGGGAAATAAAAGCACGGCTGGATGCCGGGCATAATGTCATAATTTTCCCCGAGGGGACTCGTGGAAAACCAGGCGAGCTTCAACGATTCAAAAGCGGGATAGGTAGATTAGTTGTCCAATATCCTGATATTCCAATAATTCCGATATTATTGAAAGGTCCCGAGAGAGTTCTACCAAAATCGAGTTCACTGCTGTTACCATTCAAGAGCCAGGTAATTATCGGACCACCGCATATATGTGAAGGTTCGCACCGGGACATAACAAAATACCTTGAGAGAACGATTTTTGACCTGGAGAAGTCTGAATCTGCCAGCAGGCAAAAAAGACTATCGAGAGAGAAAGCGATTCCTCCGACTATAGCTTTTCTCGGGATTGATGGCTCTGGCAAAAGTACCACTTCACTGAAAATTACCATGGAATTGTCTAAAGATTCCGAGGTGTGCCGTATCAGTGACAATATGGATTTTTATGAGAAAGGTGCGATTGGAGGAATTCAGCCGCTAATAACAGACAGTGTAAGGAAAATTGTCGGCAGTTATGCCAAGCAGGCTAAGTCCTTAAAATTATATAAAATCCCAAAAATAACCGAGCTGATTCTAAGGGATCTTCTCCAGCATAATGTCAATCGGTGGTTCAGTCCTGATTTCATTGTCATGGATGGATCACCATTATTAAACATGGCAGCATGGGCGGCTTTATATAAAGAAGATATCCTGAATCCTGATCTGCTTGGAGATGCGATTAAGACACTCTCCGGTAATGGCGGGGAGGTTGAATCATCTGATGAATTGTTCAAGCTGTTCCCCGAATTGAAAGTTCTGTGCCGTATCGGACTGAACCGTTTTCAACTTCCTGATAGCGTACTTTTTATTGATATCAGCCCTGAATCAGCCTGTCAGCGAATTGATAAAAGGGGTGAAGAGAAACAGGTGCATGAAAACGTGGAAAAGTTGACGCGGCTTCGTGATGCTTATCTGACAGTGTGCCAGGTGGTTAAGACACGATTGAATATCCCGGTCGCTATAATTGACGGCACAATGACCATTGAGGGTGTCGCTGAAAAAAGTCTTGAATTTATAAGAGAGTCAATTGAAACCGGAGACCGGAAAGATGAATCAACATATTGACGTAATCGCAACAACCATGTCCGGTTCAATCAAAGATTGGGCGAAGGTGAAACGGATAGTCCCGCTTTTTAAAGAATATGGTATTGATGACGTTTCTTTACTGACTGCGGATAGCCATATCGAAGCGCGGAAGATGGCAAAGGAATCTGTACAATCAGGTACTAAAATCCTCATCTCAGCAGGTGGTTCCGGAACCTTTTATAATGTCCTCGAAGGCTGTTATGATGCAGATGTTGATATCAAAGATTTACGATTAGGTTTCCTCCGTAAAGGATCAGCCGACCTTATCGGTAAAGTGCTTCAAATGCCTGATGAGATCCAAGCTGCTATCCGTGTGTTCGTTGAGTCCATTAATAAAAACCATGTTATGCCATGTGATGTAATCCTTGCGGAGAGTGAAAGTGGGGGTGAAAAGCCACGTCGTTTTGTGGGATATGGTGGCGCCGAAATATTCGGCGAGATTCCTTACTTCACAGAAAACCGGTTTATCAAGTATTACAAGGGAATTTTGAGCCAGCTTTTTGGTGATTTAGGACCTTTCTTTACCGGCGCTACGCTGACAATCATAAGGAGACTTATGAGAAGTGCAGTGAATGCCAAGCGAAAGATGAAAATCACAATTGATGGCAAAACGGTTGCCGAGGGCTATTATCAGGCGCTGATAATAGTTAACGGCGACCTGGGTCCGAACCTTCCATTTGCGCAGTCCGTCCCCCTCGGATCAGGAGATTTTCACCTGTTTACGATCAAGGACATGGGATTCCTGAAACTCTTCAAACAATTCAAAGATGCCTGGAATGCAAAGATTCTTGATCAACCCGAAAAAATGGGTTTCGATTCGTACTGCATAAAAAAACAATTGAAACTAAAACCGGAAGGCGACAAGTTTTTCCCGGTAAATATTGATGGCGCAACAATGAGCTGCCGGGGCAGTGTTTCATTTAAAATAGTCGATCAAATTCAACTGATACGAAAGTAATTACAAACAATCAATATGTCTTTGTTCTCAATAGATTTTTTCGCGCAAAGACGCCAAGGCGCAAAGAATAAATTGATTATCTGCTAAAAAGGTTTAAGTGTTTCAATTCTTAATTCTTAATTCTTAATTTATAATTCTTAATTGCAGTTCTGCCTTGCTAAACCGTTGAATATCTAATATATTTTAATAGCTAATCCGATGTTTTCTTACCAGCACCAGGGAGGTTGAGATGAAGACCTTGATGAGATTGACTATTTTCACCGGAATTGCACTTCTTACCTTTGTTTTACCACTCCATGCAAGATTCAATGTCTGGGAACCTGAAAACGGGATTCCTGTTCGTGAGGGAGCGCATATCAGGTGGCATGAAAGTTCTGGAGTTCGCCCAATCGCGAAGAATGAGAACGATGATTTTTGTGTTGTCTGGTCGGCGACTGTCGATGGAGCACAAAATATCTTCGCCCAGCTTTACAACAGCGACTGCGAAGCCCAATGGGGCGAGGGTGGTATCCAGGTTACTTCCTCCGAATGGATGCAAAAAGAGCCTCGTGTAACTTCAGCAGGTGAATATGGATGGTATATCGGATGGTATAACTGGCGTATTGAAGATGAGGAATATTTTGAAGCAAGTACTGCTTTTCAAAGGGTTAATCCTGACGGGGAGCTGATGTGGGATGAGGACGGTCTCGACCTGACGCCTGAAGGTGGTCGTCCAATGTTGTCTACTCATAATCCGGAATCCATCTACCCCAGCGATAATGATAGTTTTATTTCTATCTGGTATCACGATGGCGGGGTTGTCGCAAGAAGGTTCGATCATAACGGATCAGCACTCTGGAATGACTACGTTCAAATAGCTCCAGGTTACCATACAGCATCATCCGATGGCTTTTCCGGTGTTATCATCCTCTCATATGATTATGTATTGGAAGAATTTAGTGTTAATAGAGTGGATGCTGACGGTGACCTACTTTGGGGAGACGCTGAAGAAGGGATCGATTTTGTAAATTTAGACAATACTGGATATTTTGATGCCTTTCCAGTTGATCTCATTCCTGACGGTAACGGTGGAGCATTTGCCGTTTTCAGGGGGTCTGCCGACCTGAATTATCAAATTTATGGACAACATGTAAATTCTAACGGTGAAATCCAATGGGATATAGACGGTCAGTTGCTGGTTCCCGACAATATATATGAAAGTTACTCCAGCATTACTTTGCTGTCTCCTAACAATCTGGCACTTTCCTGGGTAAGTACCAATCAATATAATAACGTAGATCAGCTACGAGTGAAACGTATTGAATCTACTGACGGTGAGGCGATATTTCACTGGGGAGATGAAGATTATGGAATGGTTCTGTCGGATACCCTGGCTTTCAATAACTGGCTGACGCCTGACGGGGATGGCGGTGTTGTTGCAGCTTGGCGAGCGTCTCAATTGAATAACGGCGATGGTGAAGGTTACGAGCTGCAACATCTTGATTCAAATGGAGAAATTGTCTGGAATTCACCTCGTTCATCCCGTGCATATGGGAGTTATTATTCCAGCGCTACACCTGTAGTAGTTGATGATCTGGCAGCGCTTATCTGGCGAAACCCTGATATTGAACTAACTGGAATCTACCTTCAGGCATTCGACCTGAATTCTGGCGATCAACATTTCGAAAATAAACAGACGATATCTGAGGGTCTTTCAGGTGAGGTAGAAAATACGGTCATCGTACGATCCGGCGTATCCGCATATGTCTGCTGGGAAGATAGCAGGTTTGCTCAGCAGGGAACTTTGCCATTCATGCAACGAGTTGACTTTGAATCAGGAGAGGCTCAATGGACAGCAAACGGAATCAACATAGTTCCCGGATTTGAAACCGGACCTGATATTGATGCGCGATACAGGATGTCCTCGTTGAAAATACTCCCTGATAATGAGAGCGGAGTTATTGCAAACTGGATGCAAAGCGAGAATGAAAGAGAATATTGCTGGTATTTTCAAAGAGTTGATGAGGATGGAAATGTGCTTTGGGGTGATCAGGGTTATAGCATTGCTTTAGAAGACGAAGCCGTTTTTTGGGGAGGCATAGCAATAGCGACTGATGATGGTGGAATACTTCTGTGCTATGCCGTAAGAGACGGGTATTCAAGCTATAAAATTATCGGACAACGTTTGAATTCAGATCGCGAACCTCAATGGAATGCGCCCAATGGGATTACATTAATCGAGAGTGGCAGTTCAATCGACTTGCATAAAATCCTCAAGCTGGACAATGGCGATCTTATGCTGCTCATAACAGAGCCCTACAATTATCAGCTATATGCCATGAGGATAAGTGAAGATGGCGAGTTGATCTGGGATAATCCTGTAGCGGTATTACAACTGGATCAACAACGTAGCAAACTTCAGGCGGAAGTTGTTGATGATTACATAGTTGTATTTGCTCGAGTTACCAATATGGGTGATGGTAACCGCGGTTACCAGGCACAATGTTTTCATGAAGACGGCGAATTAAGATGGGGTAATGAGGGTTTGGCTTTTGCTTCCACACAGCCTACGTTCGATGAGCTTCAAATAGCAGCAGGAACGGATGAAGATTTCTGGGCGTCATGGGACAGGGATCATTATTACGAGGTTTACCATTATGATCTCGACGCGGAACTATTGACAGAAGAACCTGTCAGGGTTGCCGAAGACGCCAGGGGACGCGGCGATCAAGAGCTGATCCCAGATGGTGCCGGCGGTGTTTATTTCATCTGGGCTGAAGGAAGAGCACAGTATCCCAGCAATACAGATTACCTTTATATTCACCTTACCGGCGACAATGAACTGGCGAGAGATGAGTACACTTTTGACGGGATATATTTGACAGATGCACCTCATATACAGTTGGATATTAACCCTGTTCCTGACGGAGAGGGCGGTGTACTTGCCTCATGGATGGATTACCGTGAGATTATTACTGGACATCATACCTCTGAATTTAATGCCTACATCACGCGGATTAATGATGGAACCGTTGGTATCAAAAAAGAAGTGGATACAAATTTACCATTAAATTACTCGCTCGAATCAATCTACCCAAATCCCTTCAACCCAACAACCGAAATCCGGATTGGTTTATCTCACAGCGCTGAACTTCGTGTAACCGCATATAACATCCTGGGACAAAAAATCACCCAACTTGCTTCAGGAAAATACCGCGCAGGATATCACAACATCGTTTTTAATGCCGATGAGTTTTCAAGCGGGATCTACTTCATCCACGCTAATGTACCGGGAAAGATGGATGAGGTGAGGAAGGTTGTTTTACTTAGATGAAGACATTTTGAACAGACAAGAACATTAACTGTATTGTTGCTGAGAGGAGTTTGATATGAAGACCCAAAAGAGGTTGCGAAACTATGCATGTGTATCATTTCTGTTCATTTCAACCATAAGCTTCGCAAGATTTAATGTCTGGGAACCTGAGAACGGTATCGCTGTTCGTGAAGGTCCGCATATCCCCTGGTACAGGGAAGATATTCAAAAGGTTGCGCAAAATGACGACGGGGAATACTGTGTTGTCTGGACAGAGTTTGTAGATGGATCACAGGAGGTTTTCGCGCAGCTATTTGATGCAGACTGTAATGCTCAATGGGATGACGGTGGAATTCAAATTACCGATGGCGAATTGATCCAGAACGAACCTATGGTAATCTCAGCAGGCGAATATGGTTGGTATATCTGCTGGCGTGACTGGTGGATTGACGAAGAATTTCGTAATCGCTATGACGTCAGATTCCAGATATTGAACTGCGAAGGCGTCCCGCAGTGGGACGAAGAGGGTCTAAACCTGTCACCGGATAATGCTGGACCTCTTTATGGTTACTATAACAATAAATTATTCTTTCCTTCAGATAATGGCTGTTTTTTCGCATTGTGGTGGAATGAAACAGGAGTGTATACAAACCGTTTCGATCATAATGGATCTCCGCTATGGGATGACTACGTCCGTGTTGCGGGAAGCAAGAGAGGATTAGAAATATCCACTGATTTACAGGGTGGGCTAATGATACTCTTCCAGGGATCTGAGTTTCAGGGTACTCTTATAAACCGTGTCAGTCCAGATGGGGAATTACTCTGGGCTGAATATTATGGTATTCAATTACATCAGGATCGTTTTGATTATGGAATGAATTTAGTGCCGGATGGATATGGCGGTGCGTTTGTTACATGGAAAATAGTAACTTACCTGGACAACCAGATCTATGGACAACACATCGATTCGGAAGGAAATCTCCAATGGGATATAGAAGGTGAATTGCTTGTTCCTGAAGACAGTTATGAAGGTCATACAAAATCAGTCTATATATCACCTGGGAATTTTGCTTTATCATGGATCACAAAGAATGAACATAATACACAAGAAGATTTACGTGTTCAAAGAATTGAATCTGTTGATGGTGAAGCTGTTGCTCGTTGGGGAGAAGATGAATTTGGTTTAATCTTTTCTGAAGAGATTCCTTACAAAAATTGGATATCACCTGATGGTGAAGGAGGAGTTGTTGTCGCCTGGAGCTCAAATGAGCTGACAAACTATCAAGGTGATGGATTTGAACTGCAACGGATAGCTGAAGATGGCACGATTTGCTGGAATAGTCCCGCTTCTTTGAGGTCGAACGAAGCTTATCACACAAAGATCACACCATTTGTATGTCAGGAGCAGGTTATTGGTGTCTGGCGTGATCCCAGGACTAACCAGGGAGGGATTTACACACAGGCATTTGATTTTAATACCGGGGGATCATTAACAGAAGATGCTTTTGAAGTAGTTGAGGGGCTTGAAGGAACAGGCTATCAACCAAAGATAATTCACTCAGGATCATCAGCGTATGTTTGTTGGGTAGATTCAAGACTGACTGTAAATGGAAGACTCCCTTATATGCAAAGAATTGATCTGGAAACCGGAGAATCTCAGTGGGATGATAACGGAATAAATATAGTTCCGGGATTTGACACGGGTCGTGAGGTTGACCTTTCTTATTATGTTTGTGATATACAATTATTTCCTGATAATGATGATGGAGTAATAGCAGCCTGGATTCAACATGATTGGAGCTCTGGAGCTGATGATCGCTATTTTGCACAGAAAATTGACCGGGATGGAAACCTGTTATGGGGTGATCAAGGCTATCATACTGCTATTGAAAATGAAGTAGATTATTGTGGTGTCTGGAACACTCATGCTGCAGCTACAAGTGATGGAGGTATTGTTCTGATCTACCAGGTTTACTCTCGTGACATAAGAGAAATAAGGGCGCAACGTCTCGACAGCGATGGTAATCCGACATGGAACGAGCCTTATGGAATACAACTGCAGGAAGATGATGATTTCTATGAAGCGCTGGGACTCGTTCAGCTTGAAGGCGGTGATCTGATTTTCTTTTATTCCGAAATTCCTGATGAATGGTTCGATGTAATATATGCAATTCGAATTGATTCTGATGGGGAATTCGTTTGGGATGAACCGTTGGAAGTATCTGTTAGCAGGCGTAGAGCAGAATACCTTGATCCGATTCAGGTTGATGAGAACATTGTCGTTCTCGTCCCTGGAACAAGACATGAGATGTACGATGTTCATTGCATAGGTGAAGACGGCGAGTTGAGATGGGACGAAGAGAGTGTAACGTTCAGACTTGGACATATTTTACAGGGTCATCTTGCGCCGGGGATTAATGACGACTTCTGGTTCGTCAGGAATAACAATAGCAGGTGCGAAGCTTATCATTACAATCTTGATGCTGAATTATTGACAGAAGAACCGATAATCGTTGCTGAGGGTATTTGGTCAGGTGTGAATGCAATTGTCCCGGATGATGCCGGTGGTGTTTATCTCTTCAGCAGAATGGAAACCGGTCAAGTATATATACATCTGGACTATAACGGGGAAGTTGTCAGTGATGAATACAATCCCGGGGGTGATACTCTCACCGATGCTCCATACCTTCACTCATACTTCGACTATGTCTCCGACGGTGATGGTGGTGCGTTAGTGACCTGGAATTATTGTGCTGATAGGCTTACTGAACAAACCGGTCAGGATTTTGACGTTTATGCTATGCGGATTCATGATGGCGCTGTCGGTGTAAATCGAGAAGAATCATCAGCGATTCCCTCCGAAATCTCTATTTCGCCAGCTTACCCAAATCCTTTTAATCCAAATACAACTATCAGGATTGGCTTACCACAGAGTAATGAGCTTAATCTCAGTGTTTATAACATCCTTGGTCAACAGGTATCACAACTTGCTACAGGTAGATACAACGCCGGATATCACAATTTCGTTTTTTATGCTGATGAATTTTCCAGTGGAATCTACTTCATCCGCGCCAGTGTGCCGGGGAAGTTGGAAGAAATCAGAAAAGTTGTGCTTCTCAAATGAGGAAAAATAACCGGATTACCTGCATTCAGAAAAAATATTTCGTAAATTACTTGGTTGTGATCTACTTGGATAAGTGGTAAAAACATTTTTTGGTACGGTTAATAATATTGGAGGACGTTTCGATGATGCGCTTAAGTTGTGTTTTTATTTTACTGGCAGGATTAACGTTGCAAGTGTTTGCAGCACAGGTTGAGAGATCGGCAGATCGTGATATGCCGATGAAAGTTTCCCGCATTGTGAAGACCCCCACGAAGATAAGCATGACGCTTGATCTCGAGGATCCTGAATGGATTCAGGCAGGGAATGAATTAGACGATGCGGTTATCGCTCAATACGGTCCTATGGCAGGTCATATCGAAGCTGAAGGATTCCCGGTCGTTCCTGTTACAAGCCGGATGTTTCGCATTCCTCCAAGAAGTGGTGTAAGAGTTGATGTTATCAGCTCCGAGTATGAAACCTATACTGATATAGAATATGCCGCGTTTTTCGGCGGCGACAAACCCGAGTATTACCGTCCATCTGAAAAGGGTGAAGATACCTGGTATCCCGGTACCCTGGCAGAGGTTACTGATCCAGTCATCTTCCATGATTTCAGAACCTGCAACCTTGCAACCTACCCGGTACAGGTAAACACAGCACGCCGAGAGGTCAGGGTTTACAGCAATATCGCAGTTGATATCAGTTTTGAAGGAATTGATAGAAAGTCTGCTCTGGACGACTGGCCCACCAGGGTAAGCGAAACCTTCCTTCCCTGGTATCGTGAATTCTTAGATTGGAATGATAACGAATTAGACGAGTATGAAGTTTATCGTGGCGGTGTGCAAGTCGTTATACGTGACAACAACCAGTTGCTCAACGAAATGCAGCCATGGCTTGAATGGAAACGTCAAAAAGGCTGGGAAATTGAACTACTGACCGATGATGATTGTGCCTGGAGCATTACTGGTATCAGGGGTGAATTGCGTGACCGCTACGAAGACAATATGTTCGATTACGTTGTCATTGTTGGTGACGCTAACGGATTGTTTTCCGTTCCTTCCAGTGGTTTTGCGGACTATTATTATACAACCATGGACAATGATGATATTTACCAGGACGTAGTAGTGGGACGTATCAGTGTTCAGGATATGGAAGATGTCAGGAATTACGTTCATAAAGTAATCCTTTATGAACGCGATCCTTACATGGAAGAAACGGACTGGTATCTCAGGGGTGCGGGATTGGCTGTATGGGACTATGCAGGTACTTCCGGGATTCAAACATGTGAATATGCTAAACTCGAAGCTTTAAGAATCGGATATGAGGAATTTGGCGTTTCTGCTAACAGATACTATAATACGACTGCAACTATACAACGAATGAACGCTGGAATAAGCTTTTATGCCTTCAGGGGTGGTGCCGGTGCTGGAATTCCAGCAAACAATATTCGAGCATTGACAAATGACCGTATGTTGTTCCCTGCCCCGGAATATACATGTGGAACCGGTGTCTGGCATTCACAACCTGAATCTATTTCTGAAGCCTGGATGCGTGCAGGTACTTACAACAGCCCTCGCGGCGCAATCGGTGGATTTGGATTGGGGACAAGTTCAACACATTGTTCTTTCAACAATGGCTTGGCTGTCGGCGGTACTTACGCAGCACTTAACCTTCGTCATCCAGCCCTTGGAATGATGATTTGGGGTGGTCAACAATTTCTTTGGAATGCTTTCCATCCTGACTGGTGTACCGGCAATTACACTTTCCAGAATTTTGCTAACCAGGCGAATTTGATGGGTGATCCGACCTGTTGGCTCTGGACAGCTATTCCTGAAACATTATCAGTTGATGCTTCCGAGACAATACAGATCGGAAGAAACAGCTATACGGTTGAAGTTCTTGATTCGGATGAAGATCCGGTAGCAGGTGCATGGGTAACATTATATAAAGTGGATGATGATGAAGAGATTATTGCCCGTGGAACCTCTGATGCAAATGGGATTACTATCCTGAATGCTTCTTTCCGGTACGAAGGTGAGGCAATGCTCACGGTTACATCTCAGAATTGCATCCCGAATCGAACTGTAATCGAAGTGACAGTACCAAACGCCCGTATTGGTTATGAAGAGATAACATTTCAGGATGATGGCAACAACGGCACGGACGGAAACGACAACGGAATTCCTGAGGCTGGTGAAACTGTTGGGTTGGTTATTAATGTCCATAACTTCGGGGGTAATAACCAGACGAACATAACTATCACCGCAGATACTGAAGATGAATGGGTTGAATCGCTGACAGGCGAAGTTACAGTTGACGCTATTAATGCCGGTGGTGAAGAGGAGGGTGAGGGATTAATTCTTGTTGAAATCTCATCTGAAGCTCAGCATGACTGGATTTTACGGTTCGACCTTGAGTTTGACACCGATGCAGGAAATTATTCCGACGAATATTCATTCAAAGTGAATGCACCCCATTATTTCTTCATCCAGGTTGAAGGCGCTGAGGATATGGATCCGGGTGATGAGACCGATATCACTATCGAAATTATTAACCTTGGTGGAAGTGACGCCGGGGCATCCGAAGGTCGTCTCACGATACTTCATCCTTTCGGAAACGCTACAGATGCGACTGGAACATTTTCGGCAATGGATATCGGGGAAGATGACGATGCTGAATTCACAATTGCTTCCCATCCTGAATCTTTCCACGGATACACAGTCCCAGCCCAACTGGTTGTTTCAACCAACGATGGCCAGGTTGATACGGTCTGGTTCTCTATTGTTATGGGCACACGTGATTCATCTGATCCTTCCGGTCCCGATAAATATGGGTATTACGCTTTTGATAATACCGATACAGATTATGAAATGGCGCCGGAATATGACTGGATAGAGATAAATCCTGATGAGAACGGTAATGACTACGATGGCGAGGACACTGAGGTTGATGATAGAGGTGATGATGGTGATACCTGCGCTGTCTTCGAGTTGCCATTCGTGGTTCAATTTTACGGGCAGACATTTGATTCCATTACCATAAGCAGTAATGGTCATGCCGCATTTGGCAGTTGGCCCGATATGGATTTCACATTGAGAAACGCTCCTATTCCCGGTCCCTATGGAATGCCCAACATGGTCGCGCCCTATTGGGATGAAAGAGCACAAGGAGAGATTTACCACTTTTACGACGAAGATAACCACCGGTATATAATTGAATGGTTCGAAACAAAAGGTAGAACAGGACCTGCTTCTTACGGAAATAATTGTACTTTTGAGCTGATCATTTATGACCGTGTGGGGGAACACAGGACCTGGACACTGGATAACGATTTACTCTTCCAGTATGCCGATATGAACCGTCACCTGGGATATGGCAGAAGTATGCCCTGGTGGACAACTGGTATTCAGAACAATACTTATGACGACGGTTTGATGTATTTCTACTATAATGAAGCTTGGCCCGGCGCTGTATCACCAAACGATTGTGAAGAAGACCTGGCAATCCTGTTCACTACAAATGTTGCATTCATAGTTGGAACACTTGAAGGAACCGTAGCCGATTCAGTCACCGGCGAACCAATGGAAGGTATCTTTGTAACCACCACCGACCACATGTATGAAGCTGAAACTGACGCTGAAGGATATTTTGTCCTTGAGGAAATTGTTACAGGTGAGCATAACCTCGAGTTCCTGTATGAATGCTTCATTGATACGCTGCTTACGCAATTAGTAGTTATTGAGGATGAGACGACTACTGTCAGTGTGGCAATACGTCATTCTGAACTCGATTTTGATACCCTCAATGTTGAGCAGGAACTTGTACAGGGCGATGAAATAGAGTATGAGCTTATGTTGACCAATAACGGGAATGGTCCACTCTTCTACTCAGCAAGGATCCATCTGTCTGATCCCCGTGACGATACGCTGCAGTTCAACCCCGGTGAACCCGGAGAACTTGACGAAATGATCCCCCTATGGGAGGAAGCGTTCGAGTTTCAACTGAATGAAGAGGAGTCCCGTAACCGGGGAATAGTGTTTGTTGATAAATATTTCTTTGTCACCGGTTCTGACAATTTCGATCCCACCGGTCCAAACAAGTTGTATCAATACTCACGGTTCGAAGGTGAACTGCTTGCAACCTTTGATCAGCCTGTTCCTGAAGAATACCGTACTTCTCAGGGAATTTACGGTATGGCTTATGACAGCAATTATATTTACGGAGTTGACGGCGACCGGATGATCCAGATGGAATTCCTACAGGGACGTGAAGACGAGGAAGATGCTATCGAACTTGTTGATTCCTGGGAATTACCCGTCGAGGAAACCCACTATCTCGCTTACGATCTTAGCTATGACTATTTCTGGATAGGTGATATAAATTCAAATGTGTACGCTGTCAATCGTGCCGGTGTAGTAGTCGATGAATTCGAACAGGAATTCTCACCACGCGGTGCCGCATGGAATCCTAATGATGCGGATGGTTATTACCTGTACTTCTTTGCGCGTCGTACCGCTGAAACACTTACTTCAGTTGTTAAGATGAATCCATCTACTGGTGAGACCGAGACTATATTTGAGTACGATACCCCTGACGGTGGTTTGATGGCGTCCTGTGCAGATATTACATCATTCTGGAATCCGTTGATATCAGCATTTGCTACAGTTATTGATGACGGCGCTCAGGATGGAGTCCGGGGCTGGGTTGCAGACGAGAGCAGTGCATTCTTCGAAATCCTCAATCCTACCGGTACCCTCGAGGGTGGTGGCGAAAGGGCAATCGACCTCGTATTCCGCGGGTTTAATTTGCCTATAGGTAATTATCCGTTCTTCCTTGATTTCGAGAATAGCGCTTGCGAAGAGGAGAATAATATTGTCTCAGTGACAATGGTTGTTCCGGATACAACACTTGATATTTTCAACGATACAGAGGTTCGACCTCTTGAATGGGCTTTCCGTGGCGCCTATCCAAATCCGTTCAATCCGGCTGTCACAATAAGTTATTCCTTGAAGCGGTCAGCCATGGTAAAAGCGCGGATATTCAATCTCCTCGGTCAAGAGGTAGCAGTCCTCGCAGAACAACCCATGTCAGCAGGATACCATAACCTGACATTCGATGGAAGCGAGCTGGCAAGTGGAATATACTTCCTGCAGTTCGAAGCCGGACCTATATCCGAGATGAAAAAGCTGATTTTGATGAAGTGATATTATCATTGTTGATGATACGTAGAGAGGAAAAACCGGAGATTTAATATTTCCGGTTTTTCTATATTATGTAATCGAAGAATAAATTACTTATAAAGGCGACTCTGTGTTTTCAAAATCCAGGGATAGGGTTTATTATAACCATCCAAGGCTAAGCTCTGTAATATCCTCAGCATAAGTTATTTCTTTTTTATAATGCTTGCGTAATTTATCAAGTGTTATCTCTTTTTTCGGCAGATTCAGCCCCAATGACTTATCAAGTGTGATTTCACTCTCAATTGTAATCAGAGGAAGTTTATATGGCGATAATAAACTCGCAAGTTGGAGAAATTTTGCTGGTTTTTGATAGTCATCGGCTTTCTCTGGAGCGTGATGGTTTAGAACAATAGGAATTATTTCCGGGGGAATATTCCATTGTTCGAGCACTATGGCTCCAATTTCTGAGTGATGCAAGCCAAATAGTTTTTTCTCAACCACGTTTGACCATTCTCTCGCTTCCGCACTTTGCAATGCTAAACCAAGAATTTCTGGCGCCACGTGATCCAAAATCATCCACCCGATATCGTGGAGCAATCCAGCGAGGAGGTAATTAAACGATTTGTCAAGATTATTTCGTTTTGCTAAAGATTCAAACAATGCACCAGTACTTATTGAATGCTTCCAAAGTGTTCGCCTGTCTAATAATCGTTGATCATAATGAACGAAAGATTCTATTACGCTGGTGGAGAGACAGATCGAGGAAAGATCGTTCAACCCGATAGTAAAAATTGCATCTTCGATGCTTTTTGCAGGAGTACGTCTTCCATAATAAACGGAATTCGCTGTTTTCAATACCCTTGCAGTAAGAGGCGGGTCATAGGAAATGATTTTCTGAAGTTCTTTGAAAGTGACCGAAGGATTGAGAGCCTTGGATATTACCTGTTGTGCGATTGCCGGTAAAGTCGGTAACTGTTCAAGGGAATCTATTTTTTGAAGTATGGCATTTCTTCTGTCAATCTTTCTGTTCATGCATTCACCTTTATGACAACTCAAATCATGGATAATCGCAATAATTCAATTGACCCGACAGTATTTTTTATGACAAATTACGCTGTTCAAAAGATGCAGCTATAATAATGATGTTTTGAATCTGCCAACTAAACACTGATATTACGCCGAACAACCATATCGGGGCAAGTGAAACATAAAATTTTAAAATGATGAAGGAGAAAGCCGTATGAAAATTTTATCCTGGAATGTGAACGGGTATCGAGCAGCCTGGAAGAAAGGATTTGCCGATAAATTAAGAGAGCTTAAACCTGATATAATGTGTATCCAGGAAACTAAAGCTTGGGAGGAACAATTAACGGAGGAACAATGTTCTCCATTTGAATATAAGTCTGTTTTCAGCCAGCCGGAACGAAAGGGTTATAGTGGAGTAGCAACTTTTTCATTAACTGAACCAGAAAAAGTCATCCAGGGATTTGCAGAAGAAGAATTCGACAGGGAAGGGCGTGTAATAATAACTGATCATACTGAATTTCTTCTAGCAAATATTTATTTTCCAAATGGACGGATGAATAAGGAACGTCTGGAATTCAAAATGGCATTTTATGAAAAAACACTCAATATCTTTTCGAAATATCTCTCAGATGGTCACAAAATTATAGTCACTGGTGACTACAATACCGCTCATAAACCAATTGACCTTGCCCGTCCAAAAGAAAATGCGAAGATATCAGGATTTTTGCCGGTAGAACGAGAATGGATTGATCGCTGGATTGATTCCGGATTCATAGATATTTTTCGTAAATTCAATGAAGAACCACATCAATATTCATGGTGGGACATGCGTACCCGCGCGAGAGACAGAAATATTGGCTGGCGTCTGGATTATTTTTTCGTTTCAGAGAATTTATTGGACAATGTCAAAGATGCGTGGATAGAAGCTGAAATATATGGTTCCGATCATTGCCCTGTAGGTTTGGAACTTGATTTCTGAGATATTATTTATAAACTCCAATCATTTTTAAACCGAACAACTTTTTCAGCGTCTTATAAATGAGGACATAAAAATACTTGATTTCAATTCAAACTTACTTAAACATGGTTAAACTGTGAGGTGAAAGATGCATAAGAAACAGAGAAAGACAGGATTTGGGCTGATTTTAGCCGGATTATTCATTATTACTACAATTGCTTCAGCCGGACCCGGTCATCGTGGAAAGAGACATGGGGGTTACGGTGACATGCAAAGAGGGGGAGGGCAAAGGGGCGGATCGATTGCAGCGATGATCAATCTTGGTCTTGATGATAAGCAGATTGATAATATAATTAATCTGCAAAAAACACATATGAAAACACAAGTTCCGCTCCAGCGTAAAAAAATGGAGATCGGAAAAGATTTGCAAACTTTAAGAAATTCCGATTCTCCGGATTCCGATAAGTTACGGGATTTAATGACCAGGATGGCTGCTGTGCAGGCTGATATGCAGATAAATGCTATTGATAATCGTTCCAAAGCGATGGCTCTGCTTACAGATGAACAAAAAGCAAAATTGGGTGATCGTCCATTTCCTATGTTTCATGGTCCTCCGGGTAAAGGCAGGTTTGGATGGGATTGTGATGGCACGAGAAGAGGATGGGGTAAAGGAAGACGTGGATTTTCAGGACCCCCTTTTATGCCGGATTTACCTGATCTGGATGCAGAATAAGCATTAGATAAACAGATCAGTTGCATAGATTGATGTTACATTGGAGTTTTATCATGCCCGGTATTTTACCGGGTTTTGTTTTGTCACTTGCTCGATAACTGGGCAAAAAGATTGTTGCGCACTGAACTGTTGGTAAGTATTTTCTCTTGATTAATCAGGAATTTAAGAATGCATCAACAGTGAATCCTGTCAATTAGATCATAATTCGAGAAAAACATGCATATCCTTTCCGTAGTTGGCGCCCGTCCAAACTTTGTTAAAATTGCGCCAATCGCCTGGGAAATATCTAAACGTAATAATATTCAACATACGATTATACATACAGGTCAGCATTATGATGCAGTGATGTCTGAGGGTTTTTTCAAAATGCTTGATATACCTGAACCTGATATAAATCTTGGCGTTGGTTCGGATTCTCACGGGATTCAAACCGGTAAGATCATGATGGAGATTGAACCGGTATTGCACAGAATAAAGCCTGATTGGGTTATAACAGTCGGTGACGTTAACTCAACAGCGGCGGCTTCAATGGTTGCAGTCAAACTGGGAATTCGTACTGCGCATGTTGAGGCTGGCTTGCGGTCAGGTGATCGTGCTATGCCAGAAGAAATCAACCGGATAGTAACAGACTCAATCAGTGATTTACTATTTGTGACTGAAAATGCCGGTGAACAAAACCTGCTTAATGAAGGAGTCGATCCTGCAAAAATAAAATTTGTAGGTAATGTGATGATTGAC
>Ga0075120_10000401_pt1 | contig 36110 bp, 28 predicted proteins | sample AntAceMetag02UKL_FD_69792 | JGI IMG/M metagenome (GOLD analysis project Ga0075120, IMG submission 69792) | Saline lake microbial communities from Ace Lake, Antarctica - Antarctic Ace Lake Metagenome 02UKL | ecosystem: Environmental > Aquatic > Non-marine Saline and Alkaline > Saline | place...
CTGATGGAAACCGATGAACGATGGCTCACCGGGAAACGATATCTGAATATGAACACCGCCGTGAACGACTGAACCGCCTATGCAAAATGAACCAATTTACAGACAACTTCTTGCGTAGCCTGGTTTCCGCTAACAGCGTGGTTGCAGGTAATATCCCCGCAATGTCCCTTGCTAGAGGCAATCCTGCCATGGTAGTCAAGAAGTTCTGACAAGATGTTCGTGGGAGAGGGTGGGCTACGTTCTTTCCGTAAACGAATCTGTCTTGGTGATCTATGTCGTATCAAAAAGTCAGACCATATCACAGTGGAGATAGAACATGATTGTCGGAATCCATGAGAATTCCTACGATGGCCTTGACAAGGATACACAGCTTTATGAAGCTATCTTAGATTATAATGGGATCGATACGATTAAACTTAACATCAATGAGTTGAACTTCTGGGAGAAAGTCAGAGGGCTTGATCTGTTTCTCTATCGCTGGACCCAGATTGATGATCATCATCAGATTGCTCATTCACTTCTTCGCGTCGTGGAAAAGGAATTGGGAGTTAAATGTTACCCGGACATGAATACGTGTTGGCACTACGACGATAAGATCAGGCAGTATTACCTCTTAAGAGCGCACAATCTTCCGATTACGGAGAGCTACATATTCTACGACACAGTCAAAGCGTTAAGGTGGATGGAGAATACCCCGTTGCCGGTTGTTTTCAAGCTGAAGAATGGTGCAGGTTCCGAGAACGTCATTCTCATAAGCTCCAGGAGGCAGGGGAAACGGATTATCGAAAAGATGTTCGGGCGTGGGATAGTGCCAACATTCAACGGCTGCGGCGATGTGCACGGTAGGCTCAGAAGAGGTTACCTCAATTTTCGCCACTTCCTTGGGCAGACACGAAAGGGAAGACCAAGATCCGACTTCTGGCAGGTCCACAAAGACTATGTTCTGTTCCAGAAGTTTCTGGCGAATAACGAATACGACACTAGGGTCACGGTGGTTGGAGGAAGAGCATTTGCGTTCCGGCGGCTAAATAGAGTGAATGATTTTCGGTCATCGGGGTCAGGACGAATTGACTATGCTGTGGACAAGATCGATCTGAAGTCTGTCTCGAAAGCGTTTGAAGTCTCGCGGGCGCTCAACTTTCAAAGCATGGCTTATGACTCGTTGTATGATGAGATGCGAGACATCAGTTTCTGTGAGATCAGCTACACCTACGAAGCACCAGCTATCTGGCGTTGCCCCGGTTACTGGGATGAAGAATTGCGGTGGCATGAAGGGCACTACTGGCCGCAGTATTTTCAACTCGTGGACGCCCTGGGCATATCTGACTTAAAGCAGCCTGAGATAGAGCCGTAGCTGTGGATGTAGTAGTCGCGCCCGCCATGTTTGCATCGTATTTAACACTATGCGAGGACTGGATGAAATGGCATAATGAGAGCAACGAACGAATACGTGTTGTTCTGGTCATAGACGACCTAGAGTATGGCGGGGCGCAGCGCCAGGTAGTTGAACTAGCAAACAACATGGACGAGGATCGCTTTGATGTCCATGTGTGTACGCTTTCGCACTATGTTCCTCTCGGCGGGCAGTTGCGTGGTTCGAAGCATAGACTTCACACCGTAGTGAAGAAAAACAAGGTCGATTTCACAGTTGTTCCACGATTGGCCAGTTTGTTGAAATCACTGAAAGCTGACATCGTCCACAGCTACTTGTTCAGTGCAGATATCGCCAGTCGGCTTGCCGGGCGTCTAGCGGGCACAAAGGTGATCATCGGATCTGAGCGCGGTGCGCATTATCTAGTGAAGAAGAGATGCTCACTAGCCTACAGACTAACGCGGTCATGTGTTGATCTCATCATAGCCAATTCCCAAACTGGCGCTCAGTTCAACGGTAGAATGTTTGGCCACCCGGCCTGCGATTATCGAGTTGTATACAATGGAGTGGATACCGAGCGATTCAAGCCTAGAGACAAAGTCTCGATTCGAAGGGAATTGGGGATTTCCACAGAGAGTCGTGTGATTGGTATTGTTGCCTCTCTGAAGGCTGAAAAGAATCATGTGATGCTATTACGCGCCTTCAGGGACGTTCTCAGGTTCATTCCGGACAGTCAACTACTTATTGTTGGAGGTCAATTGCACGGCAATGTGAGTCTGTGTGGTAGCGTTGGTCATACAGGCGAGTGCCATGCTAAAATCAACATGATGATGGATGAATTGGGGATACGTCATCGATGCACGTTTGTTGGGAATCGCAAGGATGTGGAACGGATATATCCTGCATGTGATATCACCGTGCTTTCGTCGCATCACGAAGGTATGCCGAATGTCTTGCTGGAGTCGATGGCCTGTGGCATTCCAGTTGTAGCCACTGACATCTGCGACAATCCACACATAGTCAGAGCGGGGGAGACGGGCTTTCTTGTTGAAGTAGGCGATGTGGAAGGGATGGCCAAGCGGATACAAACACTGTTGGAGAACGATATTTTGCGGCAGGGCATGGGGCAGCTGGCACGTGCTTGGGTGTTAGAGAGATTCTCGACCAAACAACTCGCCAGAAATACAGAGTCTGTATACAAGGACATGCTGGAAAGGAAACTGAGGAGAGAATGGCGGGGCTCTTCGAGGGGGGGGAGTAAGAAACTGGACAGACATGGGCTGGCACGAAGGAACAATAAGCTCTGTGTTAGGGGACGATGTGAGCACGAGTTCAATGACAAGTGATGGCGTCAGCCATGTCGCCTCGAATGTGCAGTTGCGACAACTACCGTATCCTTACCGAGCGATGTTGGCGATCTGCAGCGATCTGGATGAGACGCCGGACCGGCAGGCGTACTGGGAGATCATGCGGTTCCTGAACACGAATGAGACCACGGCCATGGGACCGGGCGTGGGGCTGGAGGTGGGCAATTCGATCTATTTCGATATGCCGCCGGAGCAATTTGCCTACTGGAACACCGACGACTACGGTCGAAGGATGGTCCAGACGCTCATTCGAAGCGGTCATATTGACTGTCTGCACTCATATGGTGACTTGGCGACCACACGAGCACATGCAAGGCGAGCGCTGGATGAGCTGGCCCGATACGATTGCAGGCTGGAGGTCTGGATCGACCATGCAGCGGCCGCTACGAACTTCGATCCGCTGATTATGTACGGACATGGCGACGAGGTCCGCCATGAGGCATACCATGCAGACTTGACGATGGGCTACGGCATACGATACGTCTGGCGCGGCCGAGTGACGAGCATAATCGGGCAGGATGTCCCGGCCAGGCTGGGTGGCATATTCAACTGGAGTCACCCTGTAGCTTCGGGTCGGACGCTCTTCAAGGAAATCGCGAAGCAACGCTTGGCTCGAAGTGGAAACAAGAAATATGCGATGCATGGTTTGAACGAGATATTGCGTCCGATTATGTTGCGGGATGGAAGTCCTGCTTACGAATTCATGCGATGCAATCCGCATTGGGGTGGAGTCACTTCATGTGAAGAGGGCAGACATATCGGTGATGTGCTGACCAGTGATATGCTGGACCGTCTCGTAGAGCGAGGTGGGATCTGCGTCCTGTATACGCATCTCGGGAAAACCGATGATCCCCGCATCCCGTTCAATCAGACAGCAGTGAGGGCTTTTCGCCGGTTGGCAGAGGACTTTCACGGCGGGAGGATCCTTGTCACCACCACACGACGGTTGCTGGGATACTGCCTCGCCATTCACGCGGTGAGCTATGATAGTCACTGGAATGGGCAGAAGCTTTGCATTGCCATAAATACGCAAAACAGTAAGACCTCTGTTGGAAGTGTGCCTTCCGATGATCTTAGAGGTTTGACCTTTTATGTGCCTGACTCTACGGCAACTTGCGTGACAATAAACGGCAGGGAAGTTGCCAATCTTCAGTGTAACGATCCTGATCATACAGGTCGGCCAAGCGTATCACTGGCTTGGCCTTTGTTGGCGTATCCCCAAGTATGAGTGTCAGTCTAGTGGCCGAAGACAACACGGCGACCAACACAGCGATGGGCAGGTCATGTCCCGCACATTTCAAAACATAGGAAAGCCTCCGCTATGATGCGAATGCCAATCAAGATGGGAAGGGATGTGCTACCTCGTTGGTGCAGTAGAATGCTGCCTACGACACCTAATCCAGGCGCCCTTGTTTGGGAAGGCCGTACGGCACTCAGCGAACCTGGCGTTGCCGTGAGAGCGTGGTTCTCCAAGCATGTGTCAGGATTGACTTCGGGTGTTACATGGAAGTCGACCACTCCTCACCGTCACATGCTTGCGGATGCGATGCTTCTTGACATATGTTGCGGCCTACGACCGGTCATAATAGATATTGGTGTATCAGATGGCATCACATCTCTCGAACTGATCGAGAAACTGGCAGGAAATTTTGAGAAGTTCTTTGTGACGGACAGAGCTCTCGATCTGTCATATGTTGAAGACGATGGGAGGGTGTACTTCTACGAGGGGGCAGGAGAATGCACTGTCATGTCAACGAAAAGACTTGTGGTTTACGGAGATCCGATGGCATGGGTCCCCTTCACCTGGATCGCCAAGCGACTCTTGGGAGGAGCGCCCCGGTGTGTTGCGCCCCGCGCCAAGAAACTGCGTCTGCTGCAGCCGGCTCTCTGCAAGATGGCGACAGAAGATTCGCGCATCATTCTTCGTGAATATGATGTGTTCAGCAAATGGCCTGGTCCTGTCGCTGATATCGTGAAGGTGGCAAATCTGCTCAATCTGGACTACTTCGACGAGGTACAAATCCGCAGTGCCCTAACGAATATTGGCGAGGCGGTAGAAGACGGTGGGAGACTGATGGTGGTTGATAACCCTGAAGAGGGTGGGGAACGCGTCTCCGTATTCAGAAAGAGTAGTGGTAAGCTGTGTCTTGATAGGGAGATCAATGATGGCTGCCAGGTCAGGGATATTTTACTGAGTATGTAGGCAGTGCTCGGCGCACGTGTCATAGGTCTGTCTATACGATCGGTAGTTGTCAAGTCGAATGAGACAGTTCCTTTTTGGAATTAAGCTCTAATTCATGGCTTGGTTTTCCGGGTTCTGGGGTGGATTGATCCAGACGGCCTGCGGCGGCAAGGCTGCCTCGGGCGGTTGGCGTACGAACCGGTTGGGATGCCGCCGGTAGGCGGCATCCAGGGCCGCCTGACGCTGTTGGTGGACCTGTGGCACGCGTCCGTAGTGGACGTCGGCCGGAGTGTAGAGGGCCAGGCCGGAGTGCCGATGTTCGTGGTTATGCCAAGGGAAGAACACGCCACCGAAGGCTCGCGCGTCCTGGATACAACCGAACCGACGGGGGAATTCCGGGCGATACTTCATGGTCTTGAACTGATTTTCGGAGAACGGATTGTCATTGGAGACATGCGGGCGGCTGTGAGTCTTGGTGACACCCAGATCCGCCAGCAACTGGGCGACGATCTTGGATCTCATCGAGGAGCCCCGGTCGGCGTGCAGCGTCAGTTGGTCTTCGACGATCTGTCGCTTGGCGCACGTCTCGGTGATCAAACGCTTGGCCAACGTGGCTGATTCTTGCGGGGCGATCATCCAGCCGACGACGTAACGGCTGAAGATGTCCAGGATGACGTACAGATAGTAGTAGGTCCACTTTGCCGGTCCCTTGAGCTTGATGATGTCCCACGACCAGACCTCGTTGGGTCGCGTGGCCAATAGCTCCGGCTTGGTGTACACCGGGTGCGACGCCACGGCCCGCCGCTCGCGAACCTCATCGTTGGCCACCAGGAGGCGATACATGGTTCGTATGGAGCAGAGATAGCGTCCCTCTTCCAGGAGCTGGGCGTAGACTTGCGGTGGGGCCAGATCCACAAAACGCGGTTCATGCAGAGTCGCCAGGACCGTTTGCTGTTCGGCTTCGCTCAAGGCGTGCTGGGGCCGCCCACGCGTCACGACCAAGGTCGTGGACGTGTTCGTGCCCAACTGCCGATAGAACGACGCCCGGGAGACCTCCAGAGCCCGACACAGGGACAAGGAGCCGAGTTGCTGGCGATGTTGCTGAATCAGATTCATCAGACGTCCTCGCCGTTCGGGAGCGTCTCGATCGGGTTGCCCAGCATGGCCGCAACTTTTTTGTGAATCTCGATGATCAGTTCGGCCTGGCGTAGCTTCTGGTTGAGCCGTTCATTGTCACGCCGTAGCCGTTCGAGTTGCTGGTCCCTGGCATCGCGTGTCCGTTTGCGGCCGCGTTGGTCGTCCTTGAGGCCCTTCAAGGCCCCGGCCTGATACTGCCCGCCGCCACTGGGTCAGGGCCGAGGAATACAGGCCTTCGCGTCGCAGCAAGGCTCCGATCTGTCCAGATTCGGTACAGCGTTGGGCCTCTTCGACAATGCGGGCCTTGTAGACGGCGGTGAACCGGCGTCGCTTGGGCTTGGCCAGGACCTCCGGATCGGGGGCGCGGTTGTCGGCCCCTCCGTTCGGCTCGCCTGCGCTACGCTCCGGCTCCCCTCGCTCCGGAGCCAACAACCTTTGGTTGTGTGTCTTGTTCATGACATCCAGCATAATCATTATCTCCTTGCCCTCGACTCTAATTATCGGCAAGGAACTGTCTCACGCATTCTGACACAGAGGGGATTGATATGAGCATCATCCGAAGACTCACAGCCTACATCGCGTTGATCAGCGTGTACGGTCTCACATGGGGGGTAGCGGTCCTCAGCCGCCTGATACCGCGTCCGTCATGGAGACCCACAGGCCGGATCATGGTCACAGGGACGTTCCACAATCCCAACTGGTACCTATCGCATCTGATTCCGCTTGTCCGCAGCGGGGTGAGGGAAGTGATCTTGGTTGTTGACGAGCCCCAACTGCCACTGGAAGGAGTCAGATTTGTGTGTTGGCCAAAGTGGGCTTCGAGGCTATTGAGCCGCCCGGGCGCCAGAGCAATTTGGCTGATGCTGGCCGGTCTTCGCTACCGGCCGGACTTGTACATGGGATACCATCTTGGGCCTGGAGCGTGCACGGTATTGGCGGTAGGCAAATTGATGGGGAGGCCGACGTGTTACCAGATGACCGGGGGGCCGGTCGAAATCATAGGCGGTGGTCCTGGGGACATCGAGGGCATTGGCAGGTTTCTCGGACGCCCGTCGAAGCTTATTGAGGCCATGGCCTTGGCCGTTGTCAAGCTGTTCGATTTGGTGGTCGTCCGCGGCAGTAAGGCCAAAGAGTTCCTGGCTGCGCATGGCATGACGAGATCCGTTGCGGTTATCACCGGGAGCGTGCAGAATGGTCTGTCGAGTTCGAGCGATGTCCGCAACATTCACCTGATCTTTGTCGGACGGCTGGCTCCCATCAAACAAGCTGGTCAGTTCATAGCTATTGTCGATGCTGCGAAACGCACGATTCCGGATATCCGGGCGGTCATTGTTGGAGATGGTCCTCTGATGGTCGATCTGCAGAGCCACGCTAATCAGCTGGGACTCGGTGAGAATATCGAGTTCCTTGGGCAGAGGAGCCAGTTGGAGATGCTCCTGGCGCGTTCAAGGGTCTTCGTGCTGACCTCACAGTCCGAAGGCCTTTCGATCGCCATGGCCGAGGCCATGCGTGCCGGTGTGGTGCCCGTGGTCGCGAATGTTGGCGACCTCGGCGATCTTGTGGCCGATGGAGTAAACGGCTATCTCATTGAACCGAACAACATCAATGAGTATACGCAGAAGATCGTGACTCTTCTCCAAGACGACTCGCTGTGGAGAGAGTTTTCGTGCAAGGCTGCTGAAGCGGCGCGGAACCATTGTGATATTGACATCGTATCTGAAAAGTGGCGACAGTGCTTACAGGATACTATATCTTGGGCATCAAGTTGTTGCCCGGAGGAAGTTCTAAATTGACGGATTTGCTTAGTTCAGCCGAGGTTGCAGTCTCAACCGGTAACGAAGGGTACCCGTCGGAGCCACCGTACTCGCCCAGTATTTGTCACCCGGAGTATGCCTTCGGCGCCAACACTCTCACGAGCGATGCCAACCATGCATATGAAGGTGTTCGTGACGCACTACACCTGCTGCAGCTTGATGAGGAGCACTACGGCCAGAAGAACTGGAATCCACTGGGGACAATCATCTCTCCAGGGGACACAGTCGTACTGAAACCCAACTTTGTCCGTGATTTTCGCGAGACTCGGTCAGGGCATGAGGATTGCCTGATTACCCACGGTTCGATCATACGTGCCACTTTAGACTACGTCTATATTGCTCTTGAGGGCAGAGGTCGGATGATCATTGCGGATGCTCCACAAGATGATGCGGATTTTGACGTGATCAGAAAGATCGCTGGGTTAACCGATATTAGAGAGTTCTATCGCCGCCATAGCAATATGGACGTAGAAGTCTATGATATCCGACCGGAGAAGACTCTGACAGTGGATGGTGTGGCCGTAGGGTATGAGCAGTTGCCCGGGGACCCTCGTGGATACGTCAAGGTAGATCTCGGTTGTCATTCCATGTTTGTCGAGATCGAAGACTTATGTCATCTGTTCTTTGGCTCGGATGACTTTGATACGCACGAGATCTGCCGTCACCATACCGGCGGTGTTCACGAGTATCTCCTTTCAAAAACAATCATGGAGGCAGATTGCATCATCAACCTGCCTAAGCTCAAGACTCATAAGAAAACCGGGATAACGGCCTGTATGAAGAATTTGGTCGGAATCAATGGGAACAAGAACTGGCTTCCACACTATCGATTTGGCACGCCTGCTCAGGGGGGGGACCAGTTTGTCGATGACCGCCTAAAACACAGAGTCGAGCGAAGGACCATGCAGTGTTTCAGGCGGCTGTTTCCGTTGTTCGGACCTCTGCGGAAGGTCATGGCAAAGCCACTTAAGGTTGTGGGACAGCGCATCTTTGGCGACACCAATACGGATATGATTCGTTCCGGCAATTGGCATGGCAATGACACGACCTGGCGCATGGTGATCGATTTGAACAGAGCGGCCATGTATGTCGATCAAGATGGAAACCTTCAGAATGGTCTTGCGAGGCGCATGTTCTACATTGTTGATGGAGTTGTTGGCGGAGAAGGCAACGGTCCTCTCGACCCAACAGCGAAGATCGCCGGCGTGGTAGTTGCCGGCATGAATCCTGTGGCTGTTGACCTTACGTGTGCGCGCATTATGGGCTTCGATCACGTGGCGTTGCCTCTGCTGTGTCGAGCGCTTGATCGAAGTCACCCCATGCCCCTTGCTGCCTTCGGATATGACGATGTGATCTGCAGGTCAAATGCTCAATGTTGTACTGTATTCTTGCATGAGTGCGATGAATTTAACATGTCCTTCAGACCCCATTTCGGCTGGCAAGGACATATAGAATCGGATTCCCAAGAATAGTCCAGGCAGTAATGGGCATGTATCAAGACCGATGAGTATCCTCGTGGCGATCAGGGTGAGGAGAATTGCATGAAGAGGGCTTTATCAAGAAAGAATCTATGGGAAAAAACTCCCAGGTGCCTGAAGTCGACTCTTGGGAGGGTAATGGGAGTCGTACCGCCTGCATGGCTATTGGGCAGGAACTTCAGGGAAAACTGCGAGTTTGTTCGAAGAGCACAGTGGTGGTCGGCCGAACAATCCAGAGAATACCAGTTGAGCAGACTTCGTGAAATATTGAAGCTTGCCTATGAGAAGACGCGGTACTATCGCCGGATGTTTGAGAGCGTCGGTTTCCATCCGACCGATTTTCAATCCCTGGATCAAATGAGTCTACTCCCGATAATCGACAAACAGGTTGTTGTTGAGAACCTGGCGGATATGTGCACGACGAGCGTTGTTGGCAGGAACGTTGATTACGGCTCTACCGGCGGCACAAGCGGAACACCATTACATTTCTACTTGGATGCAAATCGCTCAGCCATTGAATACGCCTATCTTACAACAAGCTGGGAACGGACCAGCTATCAACTGGGGATGCCGATGGCCGTACTGCGAGGGCGCATGATAAGAGCCCACCGAAATGGATTCCGCCATGAATACGACCCGATTCTTCGACACCACTACTATAGCAACTTTCATACCACCGATGAGGAGTTCCACTGTTATCTCACGCACATCCGCAAGATTGGCGCATGTATGCTTCATGCATATCCATCATCTGCCCACGCATTCGCTAAGTTCATTCTCGGAGCGGGCGAGCAAGTGCCTCCGAATGTCAAAGGTATCCTACTCGAGTCTGAGAACGTGTACACTGATCAGGTTCACGACATAGAACGAGCCTTTGGAGCGAAGACTTTTTCATCGTATGGGCACTCTGAAAAACTAGTGCTTGCCGCTCAATGTGAACATTCGAGTTGCTATCATGTCTGGCCGACCTACGGCTATTTCGAATTGCTGGATACCGAGGGCAAACAAGTCAGGGAGATCGGGCAAGACGGGGAGATTGTCGGGACGGGCTTCATCAACAGTGTGGTCCCTTTTGTCCGGTACCGTACGGGCGATTATGCTACGTATGCAGGCGAACGTTGCCAGGCCTGCGGTCGTGAACACATTCTCATTGGGCCAATCAAGGGAAGGTGGCCTCAGGGCGAGCTCATTGCTGCTGACGGCTCCGTCATCAGCATGACCACGTTGAATGTTCACGACGACACTTTCAGAAACGTGAGAGAGTACCAGTTCCACCAATCAGAACCTGGTAAGGCCTCGTTTTGTGTCGTGCCTATTGCCCGTTTTGAGGAGAGCGAGCAGAGGCGGATCCTGGCCAGTATGAACCAACGGCTCCAGGGACAAGTTGTGCTTACCCTTGAGTTGCATGCGGAGCTTGTGAAGACAGCATTGGGGAAACAGCCAAGAGTAGTCCAGAAGTGCATGCGGGCCATTTGATGAGGCTGAGGTAATAGGGAGTCACATTGATGCATCTCCTTCTCAATCTCGACTATGAGATGTTTGGCAGTGGCGCCGGCGACGTAAGGCGCGATATCACTCAGCCCACGAGTCGTGTGCTAAATATTTGTGAAAAATATGGCGCAAAGATGACGATTATGTTCGAGGTCGCCGAATACTGGGCTTTCGAGCAGTATGCTAGCCGACTTCGTGAGCGCTTGGGGTATTCACCCGCACAGCAAATGAGAGATCAGGCAATCGACGCGATCAGACGAGGGCACGATGTTCAATTGCATCTACACCCCCAATGGATCGGCGCCCAATATGACAAGGGGGTATGGCAGCTGTGCGATTCCTATTGGCGCCTGGCCGATCTCCCCGATGGTCTTGGGAGCAGTGACTGTATCACGTCTATCACTGGTGCTCTGCATAAGGGCAAACAGACTCTCGAAAGCATGATCCGATCCGTGAAGGCCGATTATGAATGTGTTTGCTTCAGAGCCGGTGCCTTTTACGCACAGCCTTCTCGTGACATCATTACTGCTATGAAGAACGTGGGACTGAGGGCGGACAGCTCTATTGTAAGAGGGTACAGGAAAAACGCACCGTTCGAAGTTGATTACTCTCGAGTGGAGACAGACAAGGCTGTCTGGTGGACGACGGATACAGAGCTCACGATGGAAGGGCAGCCGGGAGAGAATATCATCGAGCTGTCTGTGAGTTCCAGGATGCAGCCTTATTGGATGAGCTTCAGCAAGAAGAGGCTCCAAGCCATATTGAAATATCGACGCGCCGACAGCATGTTGAGCAAGGGATGTACTACGAACGGGAGCATCCGTTCTGTTCCCCCCTTTGGCGAGATTCTGAGGAGGATGGTGAGACGGTGCCCCAGTATTTTCGATTTCTGCAGATTGTCGAGTACAGACATGCTGAAAAGAGTCAAGGAGCACGCCAAGCATCTGGAGCAACCCATGGTCGCGATAGGGCACTCCAAGGATTTCATCAACGACCAGGAGTTTGAAAGATTTCTTTCGGCATTGGGCGCTGACGAGAGGGTGAGTTGTTCGACCTTTTCAGAGTACATCCAGAAAGCGATGAGTCGCTCCCACATTCCCAATGCAGACGACACGCACCCTGTCAACTATGGCTTATCGGACTCCAGATGACGATAGATTCGTGTGTGAACCGTTTGAAGGCTTATGTCGAGGCAGCGGATTACACAGGCTACGATCCGTATGACGCCTTGAATAGCCCTGTCTTGCGTGCGCTGAGCAAGAACAGCAAGTGGCTGCGGATTGCGGTCATCCAAGCGCTCAGAAGATCGCCCATCAACTTCCGTCCCTTGCTAGGGGTCAAGAAAGGCCACAATCCCAAAGGACTTGGGCTCTTCCTGTGGGGGTATGCCAGACTGTACGCTCTTGATAAGGAGCCACACCATCTCGACAGAATTCACTATCTCCTGGAGTTGCTGGAAGAACTCAAGAGCAAAGGGTACTCCGGCAATTGCTGGGGCTACAATTTCGACTGGCAGAACAGGGTCATGTTCGTTCCGAAACATACCCCTACCGTGGTGAACTCCGCGTTTATCGGTCATGCGCTGCTGGACACCTATTCGTTGTGTCATGTCCCCAGAGCACTCGATATGGCCATTTCAATAAAGGACTTCATTGTCAACGATCTGAACCGACAGGGCGAAGCGGATCGGTTGTGTTTCAGCTACACTCCCATGGACTCCAATTTCGTGCACAATGCCAATCTGCTGGGGGCCTCGCTCTTGATACGGCTCCACACGTGGTGCGAGGATTCCGCCCTGGAATCTGTGAGCCTGGCAAGCTTGCGCTATGCCCTTGACCATCAACGCGACGACGGGGCGTGGCCTTATGCGGAAACGGAGGTTCAGAAGTGGGTCGATTCCTTCCACACAGGCTTCAACCTACAGGCTCTACAGTATTTCATTGATGAGGGCTATGGTTCGCTATGCCAGAAGCCATACGATCTGGGCCTGAAATACTACCGAGACCACTTCTTTCTCGCCGATGGGACCCCGAAATACTATGACGATTCTGTGTTTCCGATAGACATACATAGCCCATGTCAGGCCATCGTCGTGCTCGCGAGCGAATTGGCCCAATGTTGGCCGTTGGCCGAGAGAATAATGCACTGGATGCTACAGCACATGGTTGGTCGCCATGGATATTTCTATTTTCAGAAGAAGCAATTCTTAACCAATCGAATTCCGTATATGCGCTGGTCACAGGCATGGGCATTTCACGCCCTGACATCCTTTCTCTACAATCGCTCGACACGCATGTGTCAGCCCTGATCGAGAAATCCCTATCATGCGAATCTGGATCGACCTCACCAACTCACCCCATGTCAATTTCTTCGCCGATATGATCGAAAGGCTGCAGCAAGATCACGAGGTAGTTCTTACGTGTAGGCCGCTGGCGAACACAATTGACCTCTTGAAGCTGAAAGGCTTTCCTTATTATGAGGTTGGGAGTCACTACGGAGCCAACAAGGTCAAAAAGGGCGTCGGTTTCGGTGTGCGGGTCTGGCAGTTGTATCGTTTTCTTCGGAAACGCCAGATCGATGTGGCGATCTCACACAGTTCGTTCTATTCGCCTGTAGTGGCTCGATTGCTGGGGATCCGAAGCATCTATATCAACGACAATGAACATGCGGCGGGAAACAAGATTTCTTTTCTTTCGGCGAGCACGATCATGGTCCCGGAGTTTCTGTCCATGGACAGCGTCCGGAGGCAGTGGGGAAACCCGAAGAAGGTAATCCATTATCCCGGGGTGAAGGAGGGAGTCTACCTAGCCAACATGGAAGAAGCCTGCGATCCAGCCCGTCGATCTGGTACGACGGAGATCTTCATTAGGCCGGAACCATGGACGGCGCAGTACTACCGAGGTGCCGTGAATTTCATGGATGATCTGATCGTAAAGCTGAAGTGCAAACATCGGATTATCCTGATGCCCAGGGGCGACGAGCAGGCAGAACACTATCGACAAGCTCAATTTGAAGGGGTCACTATTCCCTCCACGCCTCTGAGCTTGGAAGCCATCGCGTCACGGTGCGCCCTCTTCATAGGAGCGGGCGGCACCATGACAAGAGAAGCTGCCGTTCTCGGAATACCGACTATTTCAGTCTACCAGGGCGCGTTGCTTGCCGTAGATCGATACCTTATTGAACAGGGGCATATGACTCACGAGACGACACCGACACTGGAGTTCGTGGAGTCTTTTTTGGAAACCACTGAGAGTAAGCCTCCCAGTTACGATCTGCTTCGCAAAGGGTCTGAGGCGGCTCGTCTGATGGAGGATGTGTTGTTGAACCGGCATCATCAATACGGTAGTCTACCGCATCCTTTGAATTAGGGCTATTGAGGATATTAGGATATCTCTCTGGGGGCGACACCTATTGTAGGAGACAACCGAAAGAGGAAATGGTTCTGTTCTCGGCAAATCATGCGACTTGCACGACAGCCAATAGAAACTGCAGGGCGTTTTCTACCAGTTCCATTCTCCTGGACTTGGACCCTGGCCGGCAGGGGCGCTTTCATGAGTCACCATAATATGAGTCCACATCCCTGAAAGGCTGTTGGATTTGAATCGGCACTCATAGCAACGCCAGGAACGGCCGAAATGGAGGGGGAGTAGCCTGTGATGTTCTATCAGCCGGAGGAGAACATCGAAATCCTTGTCACTCAGTGCCCTCTCCTCGTTGATCTGCCGAGGCATTAGATTTGAGGTGTCAGCGGTCCTCGGGAATCCTATGGTTCTCATGCCTACTTCTCCATCCTTGGTCCGAAAGCACAATCGTGTACTGAGTTGGAGCCAGACAACGGCCTGTTGACCTGTGGGCATCCAGCAGCCCTGCTCCGAGACAGTCAAATATATTTTAACACAGTACGCCCTAAATATTAACGCGTATAGGCCAGATAAATCAAGTCATCAATTATGGTGACTTCGACTGTCTCTTGCTGACGCGATGAGGAAGTGATTCTCTGGAATCTGGTGTGCGAGAGAGTCACAGAGCTTACGTCATCAAACCCACACTGAAGAAGTTAGATTGTCTCATTATTACGACACTAAAACCACGGCCTCTGGCCGTGTGACCCTGTTAGCTTTGAGCGTTCCTTGGTATAGGGCCATCGTGTAGACTCCTCCTTGGTCCATTGGGGCATGGAGGAGAAGTCTATGCACGATTGGCGAAGTTTGTCCCATGTACGGTGGGACAGAGGTATAACCGAAAGTTGTGGATGGCGTGAACAAACGAGCGGCGTATCCTTGAGTTGCGACATTGTGTTGAAACTCAAACGAAAGGACACGCCACATGCCAGGCCGTACTGTATCGACCGACATCGTGTCAATAGGTTCCAAGGACGCCTTGACCGAAATCTTGCGAGAAGGGGCTCAGCAGATGCTGGCCAGAGCCGTCGAAAACGAAGTCACCGAGTACCTGGCTTGTCACGCGGATCAGCGCGACGAAGAAGACAGACGGTTGGTCGTCCGCAACGGCTATCTGCCCGCTCGGGATATTCAGACGGGCATTGGCCTGGTAGGGGTTCGTCAACCGCGCGTCAACGACAAACGCCGAGATGAACAGGGCCAACGTCTCCGTTTTACCAGTCGGATTCTCCCGCCGTATTTACGACGGACCAAGAGTCTCGATGAATTGATCCCCTGGCTGTACCTGCGGGGGATCAGCACCGGTGACTTTACGGAGGCCTTGGAGGCGCTATTAGGGCCCCAGGCCAAGGGCCTCTCGGCCACGAACATCGTCCGGCTGAAAGAGTCCTGGCAACAGGAATGGAAGGCCTGGAACCAGCGTTCGCTCCAAGAGAAACGCTACGTGTACCTGTGGGCCGACGGCATCCACTTCAACATCCGCCTGGAAGATCCTGGCAATAACAAGCAGTGCATTCTGGTTTTGATGGGCGCCACCGAAGACGGTCGCAAGGAGTTGATCGCTATCTCCGATGGCTACCGCGAATCGACCCAGTCGTGGCGTGAATTGCTCCTGGCCGTCAAACAGCAGGGCTTGTCCACCGATCCCAAGTTGGCCACGGGAGACGGTGCCTTGGGCTTCTGGGCCGCCTTGCGAGAGATCTATCCAGCTACGCGTGAGCAACGCTGTTGGGTTCATAAGACCGCCAATGTACTCAACAAGCTGCCCAAGTCGGTGCAGGCCAAGGCCAAGCCGATGCTGCAGGAGATCTGGATGGCCGAAACCCGTCACCAGGCGGACAAGGCGTTTGACCTGTTCGTCCGCAGCTTTGAGGCCAAGTATCCCAAGGCCGTGGATTGCCTGGTCAAGGATCGCGATGTGCTGTTGAGCTTCTACGACTTTCCCGCCGAACATTGGGTGCATCTGCGTACGACCAATCCCATCGAGTCGACCTTTGCGACGGTCCGCTTGAGGACCGCTCGGACCAAAGGTTGTGGCAGTCGTACGGCTTGCTTGACGATGGTGTTCAAATTGGTTCAGTGTGCCGAGAAACACTGGCGTCGGCTCAACGGCGCCGCGTTGCTGCCCGAAGTCATTCAGGGCGTGACATTTATCGATGGACTCAAGGAGAAAGCCGCTTGATCATGTATGATTCCACAAGGTCATTGCTTATGAAAGTGGAATCGCCTTCGGCGATGCTGAAGAGCTTTTCAAACACCCCCCAACCGAAGCCAGATAGTGGGCCAAGCCCGGCCGCCAGCCATGGCAACCAGCCCGGCCACGTTTCGCTGAATCTGGCTTCGGAGGTTGGGTTGATGAAAAGTCAAAACAGCTCCGCGAAGCGGACGCCGAACTTCTCTCATCCACAACATTTGACAATATCTCCGGTGGACTGCAAGTACCACGTAGTGATTGTACCGAAGTACAGAAAGAAAGTCATCTATGGGAAATTGAAGCGTCAGGTTGGGCCGATCCTTCGCCACCTATGTCAGCAGCGTGGCGTGGAACTCTTGGAAGGGCATGCGATGGCGGATCATATTCACATGTGTCTCTCGGTTCCACCTAAGTTCAGCATCGCTCAGATGATAGGATTCCTGAAGGGCAAAAGTGCCGTACGCATCCACCGGCAATTGCTCCGCGAACGTCGAATGACGGGCCTGTCGTTTTGGGCGACAGGGTATTGCGTTAGTACGGTTGGATTGGATGAAGAGACGATACGGCGATATATCCAGGAACAAGAACAGCTCGAATCGGGGCAGGGCGAGCTGGATCTAAAGTAATGTAAAGGATGCCCCAGTGGACCAGACCAGCCCCCTTCCAGGGGGCTTCCTAAAGCCACGTCCTATGGGCGTGGATACTTACTTGAGGCTATGTTCGTTAACGATACTTGGATCAACCGCATAAAGATGTAGCTTCCGCTGCAGTAACCATCAGGAAAAGAGGCGATTCCATGCCGCACAGATCGCGCGCGTTTCGCGCCATTTCAGTCAATTGCAGAAAGAGAGCGCACAACCTGAACAGATCGTGGGCGAAGAAGATCTGAAAGTCAGCAGGATCAACGGAGTGTTTGAGAGGAGTCCTCAGAAGCCTGTCAACGTTGCTGGGGCGCGGTGGCTGTGTTTGCAGAGACTTGCACGACGCTGTGCCCATAGGTTGGTCTTCCGAAGAAGGAAGGTGCTCCAAGATGGGATTGAGATGAAGGGCGGAGATAGCAGCAGTGGGTGTCAAGGACGTCAGTCCTGGAAATGATATTGACCAAAGGGACAGTCAGGCCGGGAGGTGAGATGATGTTAAGAGTTGGGATCATTGGATTTGGCCGCATGGGGATTACGCACTTTTCCATCCTGGGCAACCACCCGGATGTCCAAATTGTCTCTGTGTGTGACACGCATTCGTTTATGCGAAAGAATGCGGAGCAGTACTTCCATGTGAAGGCGTACAGTGACTACGTAAAGATGCTCGATGAAATGGAACTGGATTGTGTCCTTATTGCCACGCCAACGGCGACTCACAAAGAGACCGTGGAGTGTGCTCTACGGCACCAGTTGCATGTGTTTGTCGAAAAACCATTTACCTTGAGTCCGGACCAAGGCCGAGAACTGGTTTCCTTGGCGCAGGAAGGGAATCTGGTAAATCAGGTTGGGTACGTGGTGCGATTCAACGACGTCTTCATGAAGGTGAAGACGCTCCTTGATTCCAAAGCAGTGGGAGATCTTCTATCGTTCAGAATGGAAATGAACGGTCCGACGGTGCTTCGCGATGCGAAGAGTTCGTGGCGGTCCAAGGGCGAAAGCGGAGGGGGATGCCTGTACGATTTCGCGTCGCATGGGGTGGATCTTGTGAACTACCTGGTGGGGGCACCAGATCGAGTCACGGGTGCTGTGCTGCAATCAATACACTCGGCGCACGTGGAAGATGCTTTGTGCACGACGTATCTTTACCGAAACGGCCTATGGGGAAATCTCATGGTGAACTGGAGTGACGCCTCCTATCGCAAGCCCATGTATCGCTTCGAGGTGCTCGGCCGGGATGGAAAGATCATTGCTGACATGCACGCCTACAAGGTGTTCTTCCGATATGAGCCGACCACCGAAGGTTTCTCGATGGGCTGGAATCAACGATACATCACGGATTTTGCCGAACCCGTGCGCTTCTATCTGCGTGGGTTCGAATTCACCAGACAGCTTGACTACTTTATTGACTGCATTCTGGGGAGGAGCCAATGTGGCGTCTCGTCGTTCGCCAGTGCCTTGGAGACAGATACGGTTATTGCCCGCATTCGCGAAAACGCGCATGAGGAAGAACGAGGTGAGAAATGGATAGCATAATATTCGGCGACAATCAATTTTTCGGTATCAACCACATGTCTGAGGCGAAAGCCCAGGCCTCGGCCGAGCGGTTCAAAGATGTACGTGCCATCCTTGATGTTGTGGACATAGCCTACGACTGCGGTATCCGTGCCTTCATGTTTAACACGCATGACAAGATTGCTCAAGTGTGCGATCATTTTCGCGCGAACCCGCAGAAGTATGCAGATATTCGGCTCTATCCGTCCATGCCGTACGCACACAAGTATGCGAATGCGGTCAATGAAAAGGGGATGCTTGGGGCGGTGAACGAGTTTGTATTTGCCGACCGCACGGCCGGGCAGGCACTCACCACGCTGGTCCGCAGCGGACGGAGCATGATCAATCGAGATATGGTGGAGGTCATGAAGCTGCTTGTCGATGCCGAGATGAGAATGTTCAGAGGTCTCAACGTCAAGGCCGTCTTTTTGCAGAATATTGTGACCGATCTACTCCTGGGTCTTGGGGCCAAGGAGGTCGTCAAGCAATTTGCCGATCACCTGATGGCAACGTACGAGGTAGAGCCTGCGTTTAATACCATGAATATGCCCGCCTCAGTCGAGTTTCTCGAGGCGTGTGGTATCACCAATCCGATCGTGTGCTCATCCATCAACAAGGCCGGATATTTCATGAGTCCCGGAGTTCAGGAGTACGAAGAAACGCTGCGTTCGAAAGTGTTTCGACCGATTGCCATGTCAGTGTTGGCATCTGGGGCGATTCCGGCTCAGGAGGCGATCGACTACGTATGCGGCCTCCCGAACATCAAAGCAATTGTCTTCGGTGCGTCTTCTCGGACTCACATACAAGAGACAAGCGAGCTCATACGTTCTCGCTGGCAGGCCAAGGTTGAATCGTAGGGCCGAGCACGTCGCCGGTATCGAGCAACGGGAGTGAAAGAAGCCCTCAATTCAGCCCCAGAGGCCTTCTCGCAGAGGTTTGACCCCGACGGGTGTGGTATGTCGGACGTTTATTACGTATGGTCTAGGTAGGGACAACTGCACAATTGCTTGGGGGCATATGGTTATGGAACATCCACGTGAGGAGTGTCTGAAAAGAATGTATCGGCACAACAATTCTGTCTTCAGGTTGGCCTTCGCCTTGGTCATACCTATCCTTGTGGTGGCATTGGAATGTCCGGCAACGGCCTACACTCTCACAGTGACCGCGGACCATGGTTCTGTCACAGTCACGCCGCAGAAGGCCGATTATGCTGCGGGCGAGGTTGTGGAACTCATCCCGAAGCCAGATGTAGGCTATTGCTTTGCCAAATGGGGAGGAGATACGCACAGCAAGAAGCTCGTTTTGAACCTGACGATGGATAGCAATAAAACCATCATGTCCAACTTTGAATCGTGGACACCCCCTATTGGCATTCCGACACCTGAATTCGGCATCGTCGAGAGTTATCGGATGTACGACGACTCAAACAATAGGAATCCCGAGCTTACGTACCATCAGAATTCGGAGGGCGGGTACTGCACACACTATGTTGACAGCACCCATCCAAATGCCACAGACGCCAGCAATCCCTTTGGAAGCGCAAGTCAGCCAAGAAAGAGCATCCCGCAGAATGTACCTGCTGGCAGTGTCATTGAAATACATCACAGTTCGGAAGCAAATAACTACAATTCCACTGAATGCAATTGCACTGGTATTGGGACTTCGTCAATGCCTATCTTTGTAAGAGGAGTAGACGAACCGCACATTCCCTTTTACCTGGACGTAGGGTTTGCTGGAGATACAACGTACATGGTTGTGGAGGGCATTAGTTTCTTCGGCGGCTACATGCCTGGGAGGCAAGGAGATTTTGCCACAACGTACATCAGTATAAGGGACTGTGAGTTTCATGGCGACGAAAATAGCGGGGGGGTAGCGATAGGACCTTGGCAATCTGATGTTCTCAATCATATACATCATGTCGTTTTCTACAACAATACAATCCATGACAATGGTATCTGGGATCCCAATGTTGCAGAGGGGGATCGAGGTATTGGTGGCCTCGCAATACAGTCAAATCTAAGCTACATATGGGCTCTTGACAATCATATATACCACAACGAAATGAATGGGATCCAGGTCGTCCAGAGCGCTGCAATGCCGAATACCGATCCCCGTGTCAGTCATCATATTTATCTGGGGAGGAATATCGCTCATCACAACAAAGAGGTAGGCTTTTGGACAAAGACTGCCTTGGATGTTGTGTTTTCTGAGAATGTTGCTTACGGTCATAGGCCCTCACAGTCTGCTGCTGGAGCGGGACTAGGATTTCAATACGACCCGAAGAGGGTTTGGTTCTTGTACAACATAACCTGTGACAATGAGATAGGGATCCAATGCGGAAGTGGTAATACTGGTGGCAGAGATGAGTTCTATTTCATTGGTAACGTAGTCTACAACGATGCAAACGGGATTAGCCTGAATGGCCTTAATCCTCCCAGCCCGGCGCAGCTAATCGGAAATACAATCTATAACACTGAAAATGGTATACACAATGGCTGGTATACATGTAAGCTAAACATCGTCAACAACATAATAGCGGCGTCTACATACCAAGTGTATTTCCCATCGAATTATGGGACGGCTGCGAGTTCTACCATGAGTTACAATCTATTGCAGGGGCCCGTGAATATCTGGTGGGGGGGAGGCAACTACACCAGCTTATCCCAATTTCAGCAGGCTACCGGAGACGGAGCCCACTGTGTAGAAGGAGATCCTCTGTTTGTGAATTCTCTTGGGACGGACTTTCGTCTTCAAGCGGCAAGCCTTGCCACGGACGCAGGAATAGAGTCGGAAGTATACCAGAGATTCCACGATCTATACGGCATAGATATCACGAAGGACGTTGAAGAGAGAATAAGGCCACAAGGAGGTGATTGGGACATTGGCGCGTATGAGTATGTTCTCAATGGCGTCGACGATCTATCGGCTTCCGGCACGAGCCAGAACTCGGTGACATCTACCTGGACTGTGCCGGGGGGGGATGGGGATTCGGATCGGCCGGGGCGGTATGATATTCGGTATGCCGAGACGGCGATTACGGAAGGCAGTTGGGATGCGGCGACGCAGGTGCAAGGGGAGCCGGTGCCGGGGGAAGGGGGGGAGGCGGAATTCTTCACGCTGACCGACTTGGAGCCAGGCACGACATACTATGTCGCGATCACGACCAGCAATAATACGGGGACTACTGTTTCGGACCTGTCCAATATTGTCTCCGCAACGACGACCGGAAGCGGCAATCGAGCGCCGGTCTTTAATCCGATTGGCGATCAGTCGGCTACGGAGGGGGTGACGCTTAGTCTTGTGGTCAACGCTACGGATGCAGATGCTGGGGATACGCTTTCTTATTCGGCTCCGTCTGTCCCGTCGGGAGCCGCGTTTGTCGCGGCGCCCCGAACGTTTGCCTGGACGCCTGCGTTCGAGCAGATTGGCGTTCACTATGCGACGTTTGAGGTGACCGACGGGCAAGTGACCGTCTCCGAGACGATAGCGATTACGGTGTACAGTGGCACCAATCACCCGCCGGTGCTGGGTGCTATCGGCAATAAGAGCGTCAATGAGAATGCGCTGCTGAGCTTCTCGGTGAGCGCGGCGGACGTGGATGGGCAGTCCCTCACGTACTCTGCTGGCAGCCTGCCAAGCGGGGCGAGTTTTGCGGGTCAGACTTTCACGTGGACGCCGGGCTTCACGCAGGCGGGCAGCCACGATGTCGCGTTTACGGTCAGTGACGGGTCAGCTCAGGATTCGGAGACGATCACGATATCGGTAGCCAACGTCAATCGGGCGCCCGTGCTGGCGGCCGTCAGCGACAGAAACGTCAACGAGAACGCGCTGTTGACCTTCTCGGTCAGTGGCACCGATCCGGACGGGGACTCTGTGTCGTTTTCCGCCACAGGTTTGCCCGGCGGGGCGAACTTCGTTAGTGGGACGTTTAGCTGGGTACCCACTTTTAACCAGGCGGGCTCTTATGTGGTGACCTTCACGGCTACCGATGGCGGCCTGACGGATTCCGATCAGGCGACCATTGTGGTGGCCAACGTCAATGACACCACGGCCCCTGTGGCCAGTGCCACATATCCCGAGGCCGACGCTATTCAGGTGCCTCTGAATGCTCTGATTGAAGTCACCGTCTCAGACCCCGGTTGGGGCTGGGGCATCGATGCCGATACCGTCGAGCTCCGAGTGGACGGTCAGGAGGTTTACTCAGGCAACACGGCGACTTACGACAGTGCTTACGGCACGTGTCGCCGGACCGGGACCCAGGCCAGCTATAATTACTCGTACCAGCCCGACGACGACTTCGACTTCGACGAACAGGTGCCTGTCAGCGTCAGTGCTTCAGATCTGGCTGGCAACGCGATGACCGCGTATGCCTACTCGTTCACCACCGAGATGCGGGCCTTTGGCTTCAACAGAAGCGTCAGTTGGGGGCCCAGTGACGTTGACAAGGGCGGCCCGGCGACTGTTTGTGACAGTAGCGGTACCATCTGGGCGGTCTATCATGCTGGGCCGGTTGGCCAGCGCGACATCTACATCAGTAAGATGGCGGTAAACGACAGCAACTTTGCGGGGCCCGCCCAGTTGACGACGGACTCGGGCGATCAGGGCCATCCTAGCTTGGCCATCGGCAGCGATGACAAACTCTATGTCGTCTGGCAGGATGACCGGCGCGGCAACTGGGACATCTACGCCAGGACGTCGGCGGACGGTGTGAATTGGTCGACGGCAACGCGCATAACCGAATCGGATGACAACCAGATCGCTCCTGTGGTCGCCGTCGATAGGCTGTCGCCCAGTACGGCGTGGGTTGCCTGGCAGGATGACAGTGCCGGCCATTACGACATTTACGTGGCCAGCTCGACCAACGATTTTCTGACGAACACCTCGGCCGGGATCACTTCGAGCACCGCCGATCAGACGAACCCCGATATCGCGGTTGATGCTTCGGGGGCAGTCTGCCTGGTCTGGACCGACGCCCGGAACGGATCGGAGGATATTTACGGAGCCGATTCCGACACTGGCCCATGGACGAACGTGGCGGTGGCGACGGGTATCGGCAGCAGCCAGCACTCTCCCTGTATCGCCACGGAAGCGACAGGCACGGTGCTGCACCTGGCATGGGCATGGGTCGACGAGGCCTCAGGAGACGGCGACATTCGCTATGCGGTCTCGGATGGCATGCCATCCGGTTCACTGGCTGGCACCAATATCATCGACGACACATCCGGGGCTGAGCAAACGGCGCCGACACTTGCGGTCAGTGGGAGCACCGGTGCTGGACTTGACATCTTTGTGTGCTGGCAGGATGGTCGCAATGTCACGTCAGGGGGCGTGGATACGGATCTGTACTTTGCCGATGTCGAGATGGGCAACGAGACCAACATTCTCGTAGGTGATGGAGGAACCAGTTCAAGCCAGAGCGAACCGGCCATTGGCGTGGATGCTTACGGTTATCCCTACGTGGTCTGGACAGATGGCCGCAATGTCAACGTGGAGATCTATTACGCGGGAAGTTCTCATGCAGACGCCGTTGAGTTGGCTTCAGAAACGGTGGCGGCGGCTGGCGGAACGGTCGGTGTGGCTTCGCCTTCCGTCGTGGGCGACGTCTCGGTTGTGATTCCTGCCGGGGCGTGTTCCCACGAAGTTACGGTCAGCATCGCCGAGATGGCGAACCCGCAGTTTGCCTCGTCGTCGGTGGTTCTGGCCTATGAGTTTGGCCCCAGCGGCCTCCAATTCAGCGTGCCGGTGACGATCACGATTCCCTACGCCGTCGCCGATTTCCCGGATGGGACACCGAGGCCTTATTGGTACGATTCGCAGACAGGCAGCTTGGTTCAGCAGGGGATTACGGATATCGAATCCATAGTGCTCTCCGATACGATTCATGCCCTGCGCTTTAGAACAACACATTTCACGCCGTATGGCCTTTTCGACACAGTTGTGAGCCCGACCGGTGGTGGCGGTGGTGGGGGTTGTGCTCTCTCCCCGTCGGGGCCGGAGGACTTCGCGGGCTTTGTGCTGCCGTACCTTGTGGTTGCCGTATCCATGGCGATCCTGAAGCGGCGTGATCGCAAGTTGTATCAAAACGCAGATCGCTAGGCTTGCGCTAGAGCCGGGCAGGTCCGAGAAGTTGTAGGACGCGGAGTTTCTCGGTGCAGTTCGTCTCAATGACTGAGCCTTGCGCCAATGACTCGCCCGTCGAACACTTCTCCTGCGCGACACATCCCTTTGTTTCTGCAAAGTCGCCGGCCGACTGCCACACCGTGCAAGGGGTGGATCGGCACCGGTCTTCTCCCTCAACGTAATTCAGTGAGATGGAAAAGATGAAGAAGGAAGCCACTCATCGACCTGTCATTGTAGCAGCAATTGTCGCCAGTGCGGTGATGCTCACGCTTGGCGTCGGATATCGAGCTGCGGCGGCGTGGCTGGCGGCCCCTGTGGTTGCCGAGCCCATTTCGCAGGACAGACTGAACCAGTTGCCTTTGCAGATTGGCGAATGGGTGGGCGAAGATATGCCGATCGACCCGAACATCGTCAGTCAGGCCGATGTGGATGCATATGTCAGCCGGCGCTATTCCCGGCGGAATGGTTCCGAATCCATTTCGCTGTGGATTGCCTCGGGTGTCCAGACGCGCGATCTCATGCCCCATCGCCCGGAGGTCTGCTACATTGGCAATGGGTACACATTGATGGATCAGCGCTCGCCAGAGTTGCCTCTGGATGCTGAGGCAAAGTTGCCGTGTAATGTCATGCAGTTCTCCAAGGGCGGTCTCAATTCTGAGCGCGTCATGGTCTTGTACTACTATCTCGTCGATGGCATCCACTGCCAGGACGTGGGGCAGTGGCGCTACCGGATATTCGACCGGATTGGCTACGTCGCCCAAGTGCAGATCGTTGTTTCCGTTACGACGCCTCCAGGGGCCGATGTCGTCCAGAGGAAGATCTCTGATTTCGCCACCGAATCGGCTGTACCCATTGCCCAACTCTTCGAGGGTTTCGGGCAGAGCCAAAGTGAAGACTGAGACGTTGTTCATAATCAGCATGTTAATAGGGGAAGCGGCAGTGTCCAAAAAGACTACCTACCGCCGGTCCACGGCGCCATCAGCCGCCAGCAGTAACACGCAGGGCTATCCCAGGGGTCTTATTCTGGCTTCCTTGCTGCTGCTGGGCGCGACAGTATGGTCCTATTGGGCGACGATTGTTGACCTCTGGAAGGAATGGCAGGGAAACGAGGATTACTCGGCCGGCCAGCTTGTTCCGATCGTTGCTCTGGTCTTCATCTGGGTCGAGAGAGAAAGGCTCGCGCGGTGCGTCCTGAAACCATGTTGGCTGGGGGGTATCTCCCTGCTCATCCTGGCTCAATTGGGTCGGGTCTTCGGGCTCCTGTTCATGTTCGAATCTGGCCAGCGGTACTCACTGGTGCTGACGGTCGCCGCTTTGGTTCTGATGGTCGCTGGTCGCCAAGCATTTCGCTGTGTCTCCTGGATCGTACTCTTTCTCTTCTTGATGGTCCCCTTCCCGGGCCAAATCCACAATCGGATCAGTGGCCCGCTGCGGGAACTGGCAACGCAGGGCTCGGTGTTCTTGTTAGAGGTGTTCTTTAACCAGATCCGACACGAGGGCCACATCATCTACTTCAAGGAGCACGCCCTTGGCGTGCTTGAGGCCTGTAGCGGCTTGCGTATGCTGACAGCGTTCATCATTGTCGCCTGCTTCATTGCCTATATGGTCAAGCGGCCTCGCTGGCAGAAGACGCTCGTGGTTGCCTCAAGCATTCCTATTGCGGTAGTATGCAATGTCTTGCGGATCTTCATTACGGCCTTGCTTATCGCGATGGTGAGCTCCGAAGTGGGGGAGAAATTCTTCCATGATTTCGCCGGTCTGGTGATGATGCCGGCGGCGGTGATGCTGATTTTTGGCGAGTTATGGCTGATGGAAAAGCTCATAATGCCCGAATCCGACTCAAAACAGGAAAAGGCGACAGTATACGTGAAGAGGCGGGCTTGACGCCAAGCGTAACGCTGTAGAGTTCCTATGTTGTCATGTGTTATTGTCTTGCATTTGCCTATATATCTAGGTATACTAGACACTCGTGATTCAATGAAGATTCTGTGGGAAGTAGGGGTTCCCACATCGGCAGGTTTGGAGGTAGGAAGAGACGAGAAGGGTCATTTTCTCTGCAGTCATAGGCGCACTTTTTGCATCGCCGGCTCTGGCGGGTCTCCAATTGAAGGAGACAAGCGTGAATCCAGGGCTGTCATTGCAGATTAGGAGTACTGGTTATAATGGGTGGACCGGTGCTGGCGTGTACAACCTGGACATCATCAATTCCGGAATCCCGGGACTGGACGGAGCGAACCAGTCGTTCTGCATTGACATATGGGACGTGAACCCAAGTGTTTACGCCGATTACGATCCCGTGGCTCTCGGGGATGCCCCTGACCCAGGCGCCGGCCCCATGGGGGCGACCAAGGCGCGCCAACTGGCTCAACTGCTGAATACCTATTGGAACGATGATCTGGATACGCCCGTGGAGGGTGCTGCCCTCCAGATGGCCGTCTGGGAAGTGGTGGATGAAGGGACGGAGGACCCGACCCAATACAATGTGATCATGACAACGGGCGATTTCTATGTCCTGGAGGGAAGCACCAGTGTCAACGCAGCAAGGACCCTTGCGAACACGATGCTGGGTTCGATTAGCAGCGGTGGCGTCGATTTCTCCGGCTACCTGGCGCTAACAAACCACACCACCGACGAACTGGCGGCCCTGGGCAAATACCAGGATTATGTGGTGAAAGTCCCTGTTCCAGCGGCCTTTGTGCTGGGCCTGCTTGGCATGGGCGTGGCCGGTTTGAGATTGCGAAGGCATGCCTGATCGCGCGGTTCTGCTATAATTACTTATTGAACAAAGAGTTACGTTTCTATTGTTCCTGGTGGACAGACGACAGGCAGTTCAGAAGGCGGTATATCAGGAAAACCGGCATTTTGTCATAACTTCTCCTTGACATCTGGCACTGCTACGTGAGAGAATAGGCAATATAGGAGTCTATGGTTTGATAGGGTGATGATCGCATGGGTAAGTGCAGACACATACTTGCCGCTATAGCGATGACCTTGGTTGTCGCTGGGGCGGTGCATGCCGACCTGATGCCGGTTTCCAATGTGGAAGCGGGCATTGAGGGCGGTGTATGTGTGTCTGCACCGAGCGAGGCCTATGAGACAACATCACCCGAGCCGCTTCTGGCTCTGTCCGGTGTGGATGAACTGGCTTGCGGGCCGATTCATCTACTGGCTGAACTGGGTTCAGGAGAGGCTGTCGAGACGACGAGCGTGCGGGTTCTGGCGGATCGCTCGAATAGCTTCGATCTCTGCTTGTACGCCCTGATCGGGTTGGGTGTGTTTCGATCCGGTCAATGGGTTAGAATACCCTCTCTGGGCTTCATCCCGGAATGGTACCACAGTGGCGGTCCAGACCAGGTCGGCCACAGTCATGCAATTGGACCAGACGCCTTCTGCCACGCCGCGATCTGCTTCATTCAACCAGGTCGTGCGACAGAGGATCTCGTATCTCGATACGGCTCGGGGACCATCATATCCCTCTGCCGCAAGTCCCAATTCACACCAAATGCACTCGCCTCCCGTGGACCTCCGTCCATATGATGGAGGATTGTCTCCCGCCGCCTGTAATCGGTGGGGGCAGTCAGCGAACTGAATTCGTTCATTGAAGAAAACCATCAGACAGAAGATACTGCGTAAGGATATATGATTATGAAACTGAGATTCCTGATTCTCGCTCTTGCGGCTCTATGCCTTAGCGCTGCGCCTGCAACGGCGGATCTGTTCCATTGGACCGTTCACAATCTCGACCTGACTTATAACGGAACTGACTTCAACGCCAGCGCGTCAGCAGCGAGCGCTGCTGGCAAGATAGATTTTACGCGGGACGTGCCTACAACAGGCACCATTACGCTGTTCCCAGGGTTGGGTACTGAACTGGGCAATTTCACGATCGATAATATGGCGATCACCAATATCACTGCCGCCACAGCGGATGGGGCTGGTACGTTTACGCTCACAGATGTCATTGGGGATACCATCACCGGAAGCGTCGCGGGCGTTTGGACAAATGACACAGCGCCTATATTCACGGGGTCACTTTCCAATGTGTTCTGGAACAACGAGAGTGGCGACAACGACTTCGATGGTTGGAAGCTGGTTTTTCCCACGTACGTTCCAGGAGCGTCCGTTTCGATGGGGTTCGCAGCGGCGATGCCCTGGAACGGTTCTCTTATTGAGCTAACCGCCGACACGGCCGGTTGGTTTGGCGATGGTGCTTGGACGGACCCGGTATTGGCCGCTGGCAGCGTGGACGCACATGTCGTTCCAGTCCCGGCAGCCGTTCTGCTTGGAATGCTCGGAATGAGTGTTGCTGGTATGAAGTTGCGGAAGCGTGCGTAAGTAATTCGGATAGGTATTGCTAGGCAATATAGGACTGTCGGCGAGGTCTCCGTGTGAGACCTCGCCGGGCAGTCTTTTTTTTTGAGTTTGTCGAAAGAGGTATGTGACCGGACGTACCAGGAAGCGGGCCGGCAACATCGGCTGTTTTTTCGCGATGCTAATTCCTCGTAGTACCCACACCAGAAGCTGACGACAGACGCGGCAACCATCGCTCCGATAATCCTCATCTTCCCGCTTTCAGAATGGAATCTCTTCTCGCTGATTCCTTTCCCGCATCTTCAAGGTCGAGGACTGCTTCGGTTACGTCCGCATAAACTCAATGTCTCTGCTAAGACACCCCCGGCGAGAAGCCGATGACCATAGCATGATGAACGACGACGAACTGACGGCCATTTCGAAGGAATATCGTATGCTGTATCAGAGCAGATCCGCGAAGATTAACCTCAAGGTGTTGATCATCTTCGTTATAGTGACGGTGGCTGTGGTCGTCTCTCTGGTCGCTGCCCGGCAAGTCCGAAGAAGCATTCTCTCGAAGATGAGTCTGGAAGCCGGTACGGCGGCCTTTGAAAATGGGGATTGGTCCGTCGCCTACAAGCAACTCCAGGAGTACCTGGGTCGCAACCCTGATGACGTCGAGATCCTTAAGAAATATGGCCAGGCGAGGTTGTCCGTCCAACCGATGGAGGCCCCACATATCCGTCAGGCGATCGCGGCCTATCGCCGGGTCATGCAACTGTCGCCGGCCGATGACGTGGCTTATGAGAAGCTGGCCATGCTTTATGCGAGTCTCGGCAACTTCGAGGAACTGGCGTACATTGCCCGCAAGCGGCTTGGGTACGCCCCGAACGATCCCGACGCGTCGCTTCGCCTGGCAGACGCCCTGATCCAGTTAAACAAAACGACAGAGGCCGTCGAGACTCTCTGCGGTTTCATGGATGGATGTGATCCCAACGAGCATGCGTTGGAATATGCCCGCGCCTGTCTGAAGATGGCGATGGTGCAGGGCCGCGATGACTATCTCGCGCCGGCGAAGGATCTGGACGGCGAAGAAGCCAACAGGCCGACGACACCTCTGGCGTGGCTCAATGAGGCGATCAAGCGTGCGCCCGATTCGGCTGAAGTGTGGGTCTCCCGCGCACAGTTCTATCGGGAACACGCCGACAGCGTTGATCCCAATGAGGGCAGCGCATTACCTCTGGCACGCAGCGATCTCGATACGGCCTCCCAACTCGATATACAGGATCCTCGCGTCTACTTCGTTCTGTGTTTCGAATGGATGGCCCATGGCGAAAGCGACCGAGCGGCGGCCGCTCTGGAAGCAGCCGAACGTTTGCCCTTGGAGACGATCCGGGAGCACTTCCTCTTTCTCGACGGCTGGACTCGAGGCAAATTCGTGCTGGCGGCCGAATTGGCGTTGCGGCAGGGGGCTGCTGAGGAGGGAGCCGCGCTGGCCGATGAAGCGCTGGAGACACTCAAGGACGAGCGTCAACGTATTGGAGCGCTGCCATACGCGATTCAGCTTTACCTGGCCGAGGGCCGAGTGATGGACGCCAAGGACGTGCCCGATGCCAACGACTGTCTCGATGAGTACATCGACCTTCAGTACACTCTGGGATTGGCCGGCAGATCGACGCTGGAGACGAACTACCTGCGCGCCTTGGTGTCGCGGGCCAAAGGTGACTCCTATGCGGTTATCGACGCGTTGCAGCCGGCTGTCGCCGGCGGTGTTTCCCGGGCCTCCCTTTGGCGGCTCCTGGCTGAAGCCTTCACCCGAACCGATCAGACCCGACGGGCCGTTGACGCGCTGATCAACTACTTGCGTCTCAGGCCGCGGGACCCGGAAATGACACTGAAACTGGCCAAGGAGTATCTCAAGCTGCGCGACTGGAACAGGGCGTTCGAGACGGCCCGATTGGGACAGACCCTGGATCCTACAGACGTTCTGCTCAAACTGCTTCGTATTGAGGCGAGCGTATACCTGGCTGAGCAGCAGGAGTCGCTAGACGAATCGCGACTTTTGGCGTTGGCGCAGGACCTGGGTAAACTGCGTGAAAAGCATCCCAGACGCGTCGATATCCGAATCTTGCAGGCGATGATTGCGGTTTACAGAGAACGTCCCGACGAAGCCGAAGCCGAACTCAAACAGGCCATCGATCAGTGTGATGAACCGCTCCGGGCGGAGATGCAACTTGTCAGGCACTACTTCCGTCTCAAACGGATGCCCGAGGCTGTCGGCGTCTGCCAGGCCGCCTGCAAAAATCATCCCGAGGTGGCCGAGCCCTGGCTGTCGTTGGCCGGTCTGCATGTGGCCAACGGTTCGGACTATGAGGTTGCCATCGAGTGCCTAAAGGATGCGAACGATGCCGTGGTTGGCAAGTGGGAACATCGCTCTGTATCCATGCGACTGGCCGTTCTGGAGTTGATGCATGGGGATCGAGACAGCGGAACACAACGTCTCATTGAACTCGCGAAAATGGACAGACGGGAAGTCCGAGCCCGCACCCTGTTGCTGGGGATGGATGCCGTGGAGAAGGACAAGGTCTGGGCTCAGGCATTGATGGAGGAACTGCGCGAGGCCGAAGGCGAAACCGGCTTGCAGTGGCGTCTGCATCAGGCATCTATGTGGCTGGGCTCCGATGACTGGCGTTCCAAGCAACAGGACATCAAGGATATGCTTGAGTACTGCACGACGTCAGATCCGCAGTGGTCGACTCCGTATATGCTCTTGGCCAATATGTATGAGAAACTGGAGGACCTGCCAAGGGTCGAATCCGTCTGCCGGCAGGCCCTGTTGCGAAATCCGGCCGCGACGGATGTCGCCGATAAGCTGATTGACGTTCTCGAAAAACAAGACCGTCTCGGTGAAGCCATGGAGGTGGCGGACAAGGCGGAGGCAGATCCACGGACCAAGAGTGCCTGGCATGTGGGAGGGGCCCTGCGCGCCGGAGATTTCTCCAAAGCGATCGAGGAACTTCAACTCCGTGCAGCCAACGACAGTCAAGACGCCCAGTCGCGTATCTTCCTGGCCCGTCTGCTCTATGGGCAAGACAAGAAGAACGTCGACCAGGCCTTGGCCTATCTCAAAGAAGCGGAAACAATAACCTCAGGTTCGCTGGCGATCACAGCGCTGCGAGCGTCGATTCTGCGATCCGAAGGTCGGCAGGACGAGGCCCGGCGGATTCTCGACGATTACGTGACGCAGGAAGACGATTTCAATTCCCGTCACTTGCGGGCGGCGTATCTTGCCCGGGAGGGCGAAATCGAGAAGGCGGAAGCTGAATACCGCAAACTGACGCACGATCCGAACCAGGCGGATATTGGGTATCTGCTTCTGAGCAGTTTCTACAGGCAGACATCGCGCCTTGACGATGCGATTGAGACGCTGCAGGAAGGGGACGCGAAGTTTGAAGAAGGCCTCATTACGCCTGCCAAGGATCCGAATGGGTCGCGACTCAAGCGTGGTCTGATGAAGGTTCTCTTCTTGCGCGGTCAGCCACAAGACCGGGAAGTGGCCAAGGGCCTTCTTACGGAGTTAGAGGGCCGCATGCCGGCGGATCCTGAACTCATGAACTTCCGAGCGATGCAGCTTCTGGCCGAGCACCGGGAAGATCCCAAACCTGAGCTATTGAATGCGGCCAAGGCCAAGTTAGAGTCGGTGATTCGGATCGAACCGACGGCGGTCAATGCTCATCTGGCACTGATAGGTCTTACCATACAGGAAGGGAAATATGCGGTCGCTCGCGAAAGGGTGATTCGCGCGATCGGCTCCAACCCGAGTAACGTTGCCTTGATGTCCGCTCGGGCTCAGATTGAGTTGGCTCTCAATAACACGCAGATGGCTATCGAGCTAGCACAACTGATTCTTGCGGAGGACCCCAACAGCGTCACCGCCCGAGAGATGGTCCTGGCAACGGCCCGACAAACACGAGATGAGGGTCTTCTCCAACAGGCTCGACGGTTGCTGGAAGCGGACCTGGTCGCCGATCCAGGCAACGAGCAGTTGCTGTTGTCTCGTGCTCAAGTGCTGGTCTTTCTTGGCCAGGCGCAGGAAGCCATTCCCGAGTTAGAGACCTACTGTCAGACCGATAAGGGTCGCGGCCGTGTAGACGCCATCGTGACTCTGGCCGATTTGTATCGTATCGCAGGCGATATGGAACAAGCCGGGCAGAAGCTCGAACAAGCCGAGAAAATCGATGCGGCCAATCAGAATGTGATTCACGCTCGGCTTCTGTGGCTGGTTGCGCAAGGACAATTTGATGATATTGAAGAGACTGTTTCGGCGTACCTCTTGGCCAAAGAGCAGGATCCAGCGATCGCTTTGAAAGCCGCTTCGGTTCTGGCCGTAACCGATTCGACGCTCGTGAAAAGGCAGGCTGTGAAGCTCTTTCAGCACGTGATCAGCCTTTCGCCTGACTCGTTGAACGCCCGTTTGGGATTGGCGTCTGTTCTTTACCAGATCGGAGATGCCAAGGAGGCGAAGAAGCTCTATCAAGAGTTGGTCGACGAGTACCCCAAGAATTTGCAGATCCTCAATGACCTGGCCTGGATTCTCCAAGAGTCCGACCGACGTTATGCGGAAGCTCTGGAATTCGCTAACAGGGGACTCGACCTAAGGTCGGACAACCTGAATCTCCTCGATACCAGAGGCACGATCCTGAAGAACATGCCGGAACGACTTGATGATGCAAAGCGGGATTTCGAGAGACTTCTGGGACTTTCGAGTGCTGATACCGGCCGGAGAGCAAAAGCGCTGCTTCAGTTAGGGAGGATCCACGCAAAGCTCAACGATCTCAATCAGGCCAAACAGTGTTTCCAGGCCGCCCTGGAAATCGACCGTAAGATTGACGCGTTTACGCCTGACGAACGCGCTGAAATCGCCGCCGTCCTCTAAGCGGCGTCTCCGGAGGTGACCGTTTGGCCACCAAAACTGAGGAAACACCCCATTCTGGCGGCTTTGGTGGTTGGTTTGTGAATGGATCGTTGCTAACCACACTTAGCTTTGGCGATTGATAGGACGTGCGCCCTTGTCGGCGGGCGCTTTTGGGGGGATGCAAGTTACATTCTCCGCTGCGATAAGCCGATACAGTATTATCAGGGTGTTTTCGCACTGGCCAAGTACCGCAAAGTGGCGGTCAAGGCCTCGGCCATTTCAGCTCGAGCGTATGAATTGTACCCGGCTGAGAACGGAATTGGAGGTTATATAGCATGAAAGTAGGCGTTGTTGGCGTTGGATATGTTGGCTTGGTGACGGCGGCTTGTTTGGCTGATTCAGGTATTGATGTCACCTGTGTGGACAACAATGCGCAGAAAGTGCAGGATCTCAATGACGGTGTCATTCCGATCTACGAACCTGGGCTTACGGAGATCGTCCAGGGGGCTCGAACCTCGGGACGGCTGTGCTTTACGACATCATTGAAGGAGGCTGTTGACACGTCTCTTGTGCTCTTTATCGCTGTTGGGACGCCCAGCGCCGCCGATGGTTCGGCGGATATTTCGGCCGTTCTGAGCGTCGCCGAGGAGATTGCCGGGCTGATGAATGGCTACCGCATTCTGATCACCAAGAGCACCGTTCCGGTCGGCACGCATAAGAAGGTCTCTGAGGTTGTGGCCGCCAAGACCAGTCATCCGTTTGACTATGTCAGCAACCCGGAGTTTCTGAAGGAGGGTTCGGCTGTCGACGACTTCATGAAGCCGGAACGCGTCATTATCGGCGCGACCGATCCCAAAGTGCAGGAGATCATGCGACATCTCTACGCTCCCTTCATGCGCCGCGGCAACCGAATGATTGTCATGGACCCGGCCAGTGCGGAACTAACCAAGTACGCGGCCAACTGCATGCTGGCGACGCGTATCTCGTTCATGAATGAGTTGAGCATGTTGTGCGAGAAGGTGGGTGCCGATATCGAACTGGTTCGGGGCGGAATCGGCAGCGACTCGCGAATTGGCAATTCCTTTCTGTTTGCCGGCGTGGGCTTTGGAGGCAGTTGTTTCCCCAAGGATGTTCGAGCCCTGATTTATACCGGTGACGGTCATGACTGCCCCATGACCATTGTCAAGGCTGTCAACGATGTGAATCATCGGCAACAGGAACGGTTTGCAAAGCGGATCATTGACTTTTACGAACCTCAGGCCCGGCAAACCACGTTGGCTGTCTGGGGTCTGGCTTTCAAGGCGAGGACCGACGATATTCGTGAGTCACCGGCCATTCTTTGCGTGGACAGATTCCTCGAAGCCGGTATCTCCGTCAAAGCTTGCGACCCAGAGGCGATGCAGACCGCGCAATCGCACTTTGGCGACACGATAACGTTTTGCCCTGACTACTACGATACGTTGGATGGGGCTGACGGTCTCGTTGTCATGACCGATTGGCAGCAGTTTCGGAACCCTGATTTTGAGCGAATCGCCCAAAGTCTGAATCGTCCGGTCCTCTTCGATGGCCGGAACCTGTACGAGCCGTCATACGTTGAGGAGATGGGCCTCGAATACCATTGCCTCGGCCGGACGCATTCACCTCAGTGCACGTTGCTGTCGTAATTGAGCGTGGTGAAGGATTGAGATAGTGTTCGTGATCAAGTCGCTGGCTACGCCGCTTGTCTGGGTCCTGCTATTCTTGTTTCTGGGCTTGGCCATCATGAAGTTCTCGCGGAGAAAGGCCGCGCCCAGGGTCGGCCGGTGTCTGGTGCTTCTCGGGACGCTGATGCTCCTTGTCTTTAGTTCTCCCCTCTTGGCCAATGCCCTGACGTACTCCCTGGAATCGCGCGTCCCTGTTCCCGCTCAAGATGCGCTTTCGACGCTCGACGTCATTGTCGTTCTGGGGGGTGGCGGGTATCCATCGGGTGGTTTCCGCGAGGAGGCTGAACTGGTGGGCCGAGCCTATCCGCGCCTGTACCACGGCGTACGTCTCTTCCTGCAGGGCCATGCCAGGCTCCTGGCCTTCTGTGGGGGGGCGATTGGAGAGGGCGCCGAGAGCGAGGCGGAGATCATGAAGGCCATGGCGATGCAGTTGGGCGTTCCCGAAGATAGGATC
>Ga0075120_10000402_pt1 | contig 36087 bp, 30 predicted proteins | sample AntAceMetag02UKL_FD_69792 | JGI IMG/M metagenome (GOLD analysis project Ga0075120, IMG submission 69792) | Saline lake microbial communities from Ace Lake, Antarctica - Antarctic Ace Lake Metagenome 02UKL | ecosystem: Environmental > Aquatic > Non-marine Saline and Alkaline > Saline | place...
GCACTTTGACTACCCCTGTACCAATAACTACTGGGGAGGCCCGTCAATTGATCCATATAAACTGTTTTACAGTTACAATCCTGCTGATACTATCATGTACGTTTACTATCCCCCTGCTGGCTCCCAGTATCCACGTTCAGCGCAGAAAAGGACATTATCTACATACGACGATTCTCTTTCGGCGGCATTCGCTCATGAATCACTGCGGGAATGGTCTGATGCAAGTCGTATTTTCTACTGGATTGCAGTTAACGATTCCTCAGATTTCAATCGCAGTACGGCGATACTTCACTGGTTGCATGATGATAATGCCGACTCATCGGAATGGGCGGAGCGTCACGGCTTACTGGAAGAAATAGAGGACGATCTCGATGAGGACAGCGAACTGTTTGAACCAATCGGTGACGCGACAGCCAGATGTCTTGTGGGAGCCCGACGCTGGAGTGATGCTATCAGTATATACACTGACCGGATGGAAAACGCCCTTGACTTGAATGATTCCCTGATAGCAGAGATACATATCGGGGCAATTTACGTCAATTGGGCTGGAGCGTTGAACAGCCCTGAACGTCCCGGCGGTAGAAGAAAAGCTGCACCCGGCAACCCTCTCGAACCTGAGACGTCTTTCGATCCGACAGAATGGGAAACACTTGAATACCAGTTGAGCAAAACATCCACAGTACCCGGCAGCCAGGACTGGAAACCTGTCAGCCGCGCCGCATACGAAAAACGGGTACGTGAGATCCTCGCGATATTGGATAAACAGGCACATACTGATGAAGCCCTGGCGTTATTACCGACAAAGTATGAGCTGTCAGCGCCATATCCGAATCCATTCAATCCTTCGGTAGTAGTTCCATTTGCCCTGCCGGAGAACACGAAACTTCGTCTGGTTATTTTTGACATTTTAGGCAGAGAGGTAGTGGAATTAGCAGACCGTAATATTCAAGCCGGTTATCATCGAGTAGTATGGGACGGCAAGAACAGCGCCGGAATACCTGTAGCGTCAGGTGTGTACATAGTCCGGTTAGAGTCTGATAAGTTTACCGCGGTCAAGAAAGCAGTTATGATTAAATAAGGACATCTGTCAGTTAGGACATAAAAAATGCCGCGCAGTGCTTGGACGCGGCATTTTGATGGAGGTACTGAATTTTGATTCAGTTCCGTAGGGACGGCTGAGTCAGAGCGTGAAAAAATGCCTAACATCAGTCGTCCCTACGGGACATACTATACAATTAACAAATATTATTATTTTCAAAGATTATCAGCATTATTATTGAAATTAATCTGCATGATGCAGCCCGGATTCTTGAACCTTAAAATCTATACACGATCATTCCAAATAATTCAGCCTTCAGCTTGCGAAACTCCTTTCACTCACAAAGCCCCTCTTAGTGTCCTTAGCGAATTCTTTGAGTACTTTGCGTTTTTTCTTTTTAATCAGTGCGGAATTTACGATTATAATTCTTAAATCACTCAACCGGTGATTCAATCCTGGCAACTGCTGGTTGAGGACCGGATATGCCTTCCTGGTTATCAACGATGTCGGGTTGTTCGAGGCGTTGTTTCCAGAGGAAAAATCTATCGCTCAGGAATGGGTTTAGCTCGTCAGGTTTCAACTTTCTTACAGGTGAGCCTTTTACTCTCATCGGGTTCACATGTTTTCCGTCACGGATTGTTTCATAATGGAGGTGCGGACCTGTTGCGTATCCAGTCATGCCTACATAACCAATGATTTGTCCCTGCTTGACAAAGCCGCCCTGCCGAACTCCCTTGGCAATAGCCCTGAAATGTCCGTACCGAGTCACAAAACCTGTTTTCCCGTGACGAATTTCCACCCAGTTACCAAGTGATGGGCTGCCTCGCACTGCACGGGTCACTGTACCTGATCCACTGGCGACCACCGGTGTGCCGGTTTTTGCACCAAAATCTATACCGCGATGCATTTTTATATTGCCACTGATCGGATGTTTGCGTAATCCGTATGTACTGGTTACCCGGGCAGCAGAAAATGGTGCCCTCAGGAGGTCGCGGCGCAGCGAAATACCTTCCTCGTTAAAATAATCACCTCCGAATTCAGAAGTGGTATCCGGTCGCCATATTCCGGTCAATGTTCCGAATTGATTAACATATTGAGCGGCAAGGATGCGTCCATAACCTATTACTTCTCCATCACAACGCAATTCTTCAACGATTAAGCGGTATTCATCACCTTCCTGTGTTTCGGATGAGAAGTAAAGGACAAATTGGAAAACTTCGATGTATTTAACAGCAAGCTCGGCGTTCCCGCCGTTTCTGAGGAATGAATTATAAAAGTTGGATACAATCACACCTTCGCGTCTGACCAAATGTCTTTCAATGTTGAGTGTATCGGTTGTGACTGAAAAATTGTCTGAATCGACTCGTTCAACGCGGTATGAATATTGTGATCTTGGGGGTGTGAGAACCATTCTGACCAGTCCGGAATCAGAAGAAAGAACCTGGACAGTGGAACCGACCTTGATATTACGTACATTAAGAACACCATCAAGCAAGTTGGCAGATGTGAAAGCATGTTGTGGGCTGACACCCATTTTTTTCAGCTTATTTACAAACTGATCGCCCCACTTTAGTGTGCTTTCATTAGAAAAAATTGTTGTTTCCGACATCTTTCCAGTGGTTATGTCGGAATTATCCAATGAAGATTGATCAGTGTCCTTAACCGAATCAGTCCTGGTGTCGTTTTTTGAACATGATGATAGTGTTGCAAGGATGGTCAGCAACACTATAAATGGAATTAACCTTTGTTCTAACTTTTGACAAATCAAAATGGATTCAAACTTATCGTTATTTTTATGACTGTATAATCTGTCCCGAAGGGACTATTGATTTTAGCCCATACTTTCAGGTATGGGTTCTGGTAAACCAAAAGGTTTAGTCCTGTAAGGACGACTGATTATATATGGCTTATCTGAGATGAAATCAGCCGTCCCTACGGGACTATATGTTGGGTTCAGCCCCAATCCCCACGCTTGAAAGCGTGGGCTAAATTCATTCCATCCTTACAGGATTCAATGCTATCCTTGCAGGATTAAATACTATCCTTAGAGTATTAAATGCTATCCTTACAGAATTAAACTATACACTTACTATTCTCTAATTCCTGACATAGGGATATTAATAATCAGGCAGCAATTGGATATTAGAGCTATCGAATTATTATCAAACGCAAAACATTGCAAACCTATGCCCCGTAAAAGCAGCATTCTCAAAAAGATATGCAAGGTACATGATAACCTCGCTCGAGAACTCAAAGTCCCTGAAGCTGAGACTTTATAACTTCGTCTCTTTGTATAGCTGTAATATATCCCAAATCGATAAGGATATTTCCAAGAACACCCTTTGACTGGGTCTGGTACTTAATTGCCTCCGCAAGCTTTGGTCCTGACACTGTACCCAATTCAAGTGCGCATGCTCCGAACCGTTTGCCTTCGCCTTTTGGTGAAGTCTGGTATTCCACCACGACATCTACCGCTTTGCGGTCAATGATTCGCAGGTGCACCATAATCTCACCAAGTTTTGCGCGACCTTTTTTTTGAAGTTGGATCGCTTCCAGGAGTTGTTCTTCAGTGACATAATCCATGTCAACGACGATATCGCCGAACCTTGCCGGCATTCCGACCTCCAGTGTTTTTTCGCCTGCACCAGAAGGACAGGCAGGTTAATACTAAATGTGAAGCCTATGGAGCCGGTAATTCAATTTTGGATGGCACCACCCAGGCATCGCGAAATCCTAACTTGGCAGCTTTTTCGACTGCTGCATCCGCCTCAGAGCGGATACGGTAATTTCCCACACGAACCCTGTAGTTCGGGCTTTGAAATATAATATATACTTTATCGAAACTCTTCTCAGCTTCAGCCTTGATATCCATTGCACGAGACTCATCAAGTACATTAATCAGTTGGACTCGAAAGCCGCGACCCTCTTTGATTACGTTGGCTTGGGATTCAACTCCTGCCTCTGTTGTGTCATTTTCTATTTCGTTACCCGGTTCATCTTGCTCAGTAAACACCTTATAATCAGCTTTTTGGATTTCAGGTTGATATACCGGAATCCAATCATCCTCGCCAATGGAATATAAATCAAAATATTCTTGTTTGATGGGGGCTTCGAGGAGATCTGACTTCTTCTTTTTCTTTTTTCTCGATTTTTTTTCTTTTTTCTTACCGCTTTTTTCTGATTTACTAATCGATGATTTATCTAATATTTTCCGTTCACTCGAGGGAGAATCATAACGATTAGATGTAATAGAATCACTGGCATTAGATACAATCCCAATACAAAGTATTATAATTACTATAGTAATATACTTATACATTTCCGTAATTCCGTTTTGGTTGAATGATAAAATAATTTACCGGGTTACTAATCACTCTGCCTGCCTAATAATACAAAAGGTTTGCACTGAGTATTACCGTTTTTTTCAACACGGAGAATATACAACCCTGATGCGGCTCTTCGCCCGCTTTGAGAGACACCGTTCCATAAAATCTGTGAATACCTGGCTCCAAGCGTGTTTACTTCTTTGCTGTAAACTTTTCTACCCAGCACATTATAAATATCAAATGAAAATTTCAATGGATCTTCAATGAATACTTCGAAAGAGACTGATTCAATTGATGGATTTGGATAGATGGAAATAATTTCAAAGGGAGCATCGTTGTCAGGTGATACACTTATAGTTGCATCTCTGACACTTGTATCCAAAGCCAGTGCTCCGGCAAAACCACGATCTCCGGAGAGAGTTCCATCATCCCTATCAGAATAATATTGCACAACATTTCCGTTACGAACTGAAATCACACCGGCGACCGAATCTTCCGGTGAAACAGTGAATCCTGGATTACCTTGAATTGGTCCGGGTAACACGGCACCATAAAATCCCCAGGTTCCAAGGTCTTCGCTTACAGATACCGACCAGCTCGGCAGCCTGGTAACCTCCAGGGTGTGATACAGGCTGGCGTCCAGGAAGCCGAAGCCATCAATAGCTCTTTCCCCGGTATAATAGCACCACGCCATATACTTTGCCGCCACTTCATAATTCTCAGCACCATTCATTGATATTGCTTGGAAAATATGGTCAAAAAGATCGCCTCCTCCGTCGCCAAATTCTTCCCAAATCATATTAATTATATCATTTCCGTACCCCTGGGATACAAGGTGAATGAAAACGCTTGCGGCATACTCCTGGATACCGTTTGTACGTATCAATGATGATTCAGGGTTTTCAAAGAGCACATCAGTATATGCTATATAATCGTTTACATTTTCATAAGCAATGTCTTCCATCCATGTGCTGAACCACTCATATAGCCCAAGTTGGAAAGGATCGAGACGATAACCGAATTGAATCAAATGAAAGAATTCATGTGCAAGCGTAACTTTTAGCGCATCAATACCATGTGTCGAAAAAACTGATTCAGCAAAATCATTTTCACATCTTATATAACCTGGAACGCCTGTTCCTGAACTCGAAAGGGGATGGCTCGACCCGTAATAATAAGATAGATTTTCTATATAAACATGGATTCTGCCATCTTCTTCAAAAGCCGGCGGATTAAAACCAAGGCTGTCAACTTCCAGTCTCCAGATATCATCTAAATAGATCAGTGCGCTGTCCACGAATTCAGATGTTGTCGAATCCGCACCACTTAGAGTGTAATGTACCTCAAACCGGCCGGATGCAGAAATGCTGCTCAGCGGTAAAGCAGGTCGCAAGGAAGCAATTGGGGAATCAAGATTATGAACGAGATTATAAGAATGTATGGTTCCGCATTTCACCGCCTGACCTGACACTGCATCAGCATAGAAAAGCACGATGACCAGTGAAACAATTATATTGAGTGTTTTAATAGGAATTTGCAAATATGATCCAGATTTTTCAGAATTATGGTTATCCATTGACGTATTAAAGTAATCATTCCTGTGGATCCAATATAGGTTATTTTTCGAAGTCTATAAGTTATTGGGTAACGTTTCCTGCTCCGGGTGGACGAAGCATGACCAGGATGACTGCAAGGATCATCAGTGGTGCACCTATTAATAATCCTGCAGAAGGTCTCTCGGCAAGCAGAAAAAATGCCAGCAGAGAAGCTCCTACCGGTTCACCCACTATACTGATATTTACAGAAAACGCCGGCAGGTAGCGAAGAGCCCAGTTGAAAAGGCTGTGACCAATAACAGTTGGAATCAATGCAAGCGAAATCAAACTTATCCAGGTTTTTGCCGGGAATGGAAACAACTCGACTTTTGCCACGAGGCAGACAATCAACATTCCGATAGCTGCCACCCAATAAACAGGCGGCAAATAACGATTGAGCCTGACTCCACCACCTTGAGACATCCTGTCTGGGCGAGCTACCCGAGCTATAAACAGGTATCCGGCAGAACCGATAGCACCAATAAACGCGAGGAAACTGCCAAATAAGTGATTTGATTCGAACTGAAAATCTCCTCCACAAATTAATAAAGCTCCCATAACCGTTATCAACATTGCGCCAATATTCCAGCGATTCAAATGTTCTTGCAGCAGCCAGTGAGCGGCAATTGCAATAAAGATAGGCTGCAATAATATCAGGAAAACTGCGGTTGCAACAGTAGTATAGCTGAGTGAGGTTATCCAGGTTGCAAAATGAAAGCAAAGAAATAATCCCGCAAGCAACATTAGGAGATATTGTCTCTTGGTCGTTTTGGGTAAATCAGGTGGATTGCCAATCCAATAAAAAGGAGTCATCACAATCGCTGCGATAAAGACTCGCCAGAAAGCGATGGCGAGAGGATGAGCAGGTTCTGCCCATCGGATCAGTATTGCTGCCCAGGCATAAGCCATTACGGCAAAAAAAACACCTGCAACGGCATAAGATTTTTGTTCTCTACGCATACGTCCAATATAAGATAATATTTCTTAACTCGTGGTTAGCTAATGTTATACCTTGGCATGAAAGACACCAAACTATGCAGCAACAAAATAAATTGAGCCGAAGCACAACGTTACTTCGGCACGGGTTTTGCTGAATATAAGATGCAATGGTTTGCTAACTTTTCTTTCCTCCGGTTTTTGCTGCTGTGGAACTTTTCTTTTTGCGTGGACCACGTTTACGATCTTTCTTCGTTCTGCTCGCTTCAATCATTTTTGCGTTCATTTCTTCGGGATCGAACATATAAACCATTGATTCGCCTTTACCGCTTGAAAAGAAAGCGATGTCCAACCGTTTGATCATTTTTCTAACCTGAACCAGGTCAAGTCCCATCTCTTCAGCATATTTTCTGTCGCTAATATGTACCATCGAGTATTCTCCTTAATATTACAAGATTGTTTGTTGTGTTTATGCAATATAAACGTGTAATGCTATTATGTCAATAATTATTCAAAACTGAAACATTTTAATCTTTTACCGTGAATAAAGCTTGTGTATCAAATTCAATACAGATTGATTATCTTATTTTAAATTGAATATCCAACCTTGGATTGTATAGAACATTCATCTATAAATCAATTTATAAGAGATTATTATGTGGACGAATTATTTATTATAGTATTTCATTGCAATTAAAATCGATGAAATCGCAGGAAATGGCAATCTGCATTGATATTATGCTCTGATTTTTCCTGAAAAACACTGGAGCGCTTTATGTCGGGGGAGGGAATGAGTTCTGTACATCGTTGGTATTGTAAAGCGTAGAGTTATAATTGTGTCCTCTGATTAAAGAAATGTACGTCAACTTACTATAGAAGTATCTTTAAAGCAGCAATAAACAAATTTACTTGATTGATATACAGAAATATATTAATCTTCAGGATTAGCGTTATCTCTTTTGTCTGGAATGAAAGAAATTTGTAAAGCAACGTGGAGGAAAACAATTATGTCAGTTATTTTTAACCTGCTTATACTTGAAAATGAAGATAAGATTTGCAAAGGACTGGAAGAAGCTCTGACAAAAGGAGATATCCTGCTTAATCCTTCAATAGCAAGAGATGAGAAAGAATTAGAAGATCTATTGAAAACAAACCCACCGAATGAAATCGTCGCTGAAGCATCTTTTTCAGGGTTCCAGCTTGAAACTGCAATTAATATGCGGAACCAAATCACACCCGCTGTACCATTCATTGTCGTAGCAATGGATGAAGCTGAAACAACAGGCGAAATGTTCCTCAACCAGGGAGTGAGTGAATATGTTGTATTCGATACATTCGATAATTTAGCAAGAGCTGTCGCAGCCAATATGCTTCGCTCTCAAAAGTTTCCAGCAAAGCAAGCCAAAAAAGAAATCCCGGCGCCTGATAAGGAAGCTGAAAAAATATCAGAAGCTGTAGAAACTAAAGAAGAAGTCGCTCCAACAATTGAAATTGAAAAAGAAATTACGCCACCGATCGAAGCTAAAGAAGAGATCGCTGACTCAGCTGAGACCACAATAGAATTTGAAGAGATTTTTGATAACCAGGGAGACACAATGCGGGTTGATGCCCAGGAATCTTTGCAGTCTGAGACGAGAAGATTTGAGGAGTTATTATCGAATCATGTTGATGGCATTCTAATCCTGAACAAAGAAAATAATATTGTTTTTTCTAACCCTTCTGCTGAGGCAGTTTTTCGTTCGGGTGCAGGGAATATGGCTGGTAAACCATTGCATGATTTTCTCGATGCTGATAATTGTTCAATAATTTGCCAATATCTGGCATCATGGCAGCAGGGAGAACATAAGTCCTTTCAGTTAGAAATCGCGTTGGATGATAATACTTCCCTGCCATTCAAATTTTCAATTTCACCAAGGGTTTCTGAAATTGGTGACATTATCGAAACACTTGTTACATTTCATCCGGTTGAAATACCTGTCGCTTCAGCTACTGAATTGAACGCAGTAACTGACTCACAAATGCCATCGACAATGAATATGCCGCAAGAAATAATGAAAGCTATTAATAAATCGCTTAAAATGGCTGTGATCAATTTTTCATCAACAAGAAAAGAGACCAATATAATCCTCGAATCCGAAACTGAAGACCCGGATGATCTCGTAGAAAGCCTCGAGGATGCTGCACAGGCAATGAGAAAATCTCAGCGAGCTATCAAAAAAGTAGTGAGGCTGATGGCTGAACTGGAGAAGCTGAACGATAATGCAGCAGGGTAAAACAAAAAATATTTGACTAATATTTGATCATGAGCGTTTTGTGTCTCCGGCTGAACTTCGGCGTCGGTCGCTGATATTTTAACCGGGAATTTCAATCAGTCACATTTGATTCAATTTATACCCTCTCTGATAAACTGTTTCTATGCGTTTCCCGAGGTCGGGCAATTTTGTCCTGATTCGATGGATGTGCATATCAACTGTACGTGTAGTGACATCAGTCTCTTCGCCCCAGATCTCATCCATTATTTGGTATCGGAGTACGACCCTTCCTTCACCCCTGACTAACAACGTCAAAATCATGAATTCAATCCTGGTAAGGTTTATCTCTTTCCCGTTCCAATCAGCCTGTCCAGACAAACAATCCAGCACAAGACCACCGGACTTCAGCAGGTTGGGAACATGCTTTTCAGGGCAGGTACGAAGCAATATTGCCCTGGTTCTGCAGGATACGCGAAGGGAAAAAGGGATTGTCAGGAAATCATCACACCCCTCATTAAATGCTCTTACTTTTACTTCTTCTCTATCTTGAACAGAAATTGCTATCACAGGGATAGATTGTGCTTTCTGTCGAAGTTTTCTTAAAACTTGCCACCCGTTGATTCCGGGGATCATCAGGTTAAGTACCATCAGATCGAGATGATTATTCAAGGCAAATTCCAATCCGCTTCGTCCATCCCGGAATAGTATAACCCGGTATCCCTCGCTCTCAAAACCATTCTGAAGCGTTCTGCCAATAACAGGATCAAATTCGATAATCAGGATCGAAGTTTTCATCTATCAAACCGGCAATTCAATCCGAAAGACACTTCCACCATCAGGATTTGGCTGCATATAAATGCGTCCCCTGTTTGCCCTGACTGCTTTCTTTGCCTGGTAAAGTCCAAGACCCGCTCCTGCTGCAAAACGGTGAGTGTCATCCGGAATAATAAAGAATGGTTTGAACAATCTTCGTCTGAACTGCACAGGAATACCAATCCCGTAATCAATGACTTTGATTACTATCCTGTGATTCTGCTGATTACCTTTTACAACAATTCTTTTTGCCTCATCCTCCAACGAATATTTTAGTGCATTATCAATGAGATTATCAAGCGCCATTGCAATACTGTCAACATTCCACTTTCCATGCCATCCGGATTCAGCCAAATCTACTATGTAATTTAATCCCTTTGCTTCGATACTCATCCGCCATCTTTCAGCAGTTTTTCGAAGTTCAGTGCAGAGGTCTGTTTCTTCACGTAGAGTGGTTACCAATTTTTTCTTCATCGCTGCGATTGTTGTTTTTGCAGCTCGCTGTAAATTGTCGGATTCTGCTTGAAGTTGTTCTAATATTTCCTCTTCCTGTTGCGGTGAATCATAACGTTTGTCCTTTATCGATTCTACCAGTACTCCGATCCGGAAAACGGGCATTTTTAAAATATAACGGTAATGTGCCAGCAGAGACCGCTGATGTCTAAAAGCCCGGAAATATACAACTACCATTAAAGTTAATACGACAATAATGACCATCAATCCGATCAGGTTAATTGTAAAAAACTTTTGCACTGCTGTGACTGACTCTAATACTGTATTATACCATCGCCGTTCACCAAAAATTACCGACACCCTGACATGAGGCGCGGGAATAGTGGAAAACTCATGTAACATATCCCTGCAATAGGGATCGGCGGAGTCGAATCCCGGACTGTCACCCCACCAGTAAACAGTATCTTTACCCGCAATAGCACCAAAACCAAAATCATATTTCTCCTTATTATGAGGTTTTGAATAAAGTGAAAACATTGTCGATTCAGTACGTAAGCTATCAATCAATGACGGTAACCTCTCAATGAACCATGACGGATCGAAGACTAAACCCACTGCCGTATCACCGATTGCTTTGCCGTCTCTAACAGGGAACAGCAGTAAACCTCCTAATGAATCATTGATATAATTTAAACGCGCATGTCCGCCGAAATACAGGTTTGAAAGTTCATTGTTCTTCCACTGCTCAACAACAGATTGAAAGGATTTTTCCAACTCTTCATCAGTTACCTTGTCTCTGTTGATTTGTTTGATTATGCCGGATTTATCAAATAGAAATGAAGAAAGAACTTCTGGCTTTTCGTTAAGCGAGACTGCGAATTCATGAGAATTCGGCTGAAACTGTTCACCATCGATATGCTCAGAAATGAATCCTGCCAGTGGTTGGTAAAGTCCACGGTATCCTGATATAAGATTTGAACGGAAAAACAATCCCTGGTTGATCATATCCATTCGAACAAGACTGGGGGTGCCTTCAACAATGAAGGTATTGATCTCTTCAATCTTGTTCTTTGCACCGAGGGGAAAAAGGATTACCCATAGTATCACCACAATCCCAACTATGAGAGAAATAACACCCCAATCTGAAAACCTCCATCTCATTTCAACCTCCTGTGTAAAGAGTATCCAACCAGCCAGTCAAATTCACGGGAAATAGTGAACTACCCCGCAGCAAGCTACGGGGCATCAAACAGGTAATACCGGGACTTCCTTCAGACCCAAGTCCCGAATGTCAAATTTTAACGAAGCAAGCTTCGAGGTATTAAACCCTCTTTTTGAAATAAACTAAATGCAATTGCTTATAATCAAAATAAACCATCAGGATTGTTGAATTGTCACAAAGTTGTAACATCTGCTCTAATTGAAAATATCACACTAAGAGAGGTTAGGCTTATCGATCATAGATTATGCGATCAGCCTTTTTGGAATATTGTATTTTCGTACTGATTTGTAGAGCCGAGAGTAGATACCACACTATCAGATTCTCCAGATTCGTTTAACCGCTTTAACCCTTGAAGCTTATTTGTATGCAGTATAAAGTTTTGTTTAATAATCTTGCTACCGCCGAGATTGTTAAATAGTTAAATGCATATTAAATGAACTTGACTTGCCTTATTGTTTCCGAAAGGTTTAGATTAAGTAAACAGATAAGCCGTACCGCCGAAAACGCTTCAGATCACAACACTGTTCAAGGAGAATGATCATGCGTAATACAATTCTTTTATTTACAGCCATTTGTTTTACTGTATTGGCGACTTCAAATCTTATGTCCCAGGAACATGAAAACGTCGAAATGGTAGGAAGGATATATAATGGATGGAATCAGGTGGAGGATGTAGTTGTGGTTCGTAACCTGGCTTTCGTAGCTGCCGGGATTTCCGGATTGCAGATTCTTGACGTTTCTGATCCTGCAAATCCAGAATTAATTGGTTTTTGGGAAGATAACCCTGGGTTTTCCATGGGAATCGCATTATCCGATAATTACGCTTATTTGTCGGACGCGGGGGGTGGACTGAGCATTGTATCAGTAGCAAATCCCGAAAATCCTGAGGAAGTAAGTTTTGTGGAAACATCAGGAATGAGTAGGAGTGTCACAGTTTCAGGCGATTATGCTTACATTGCGGATGATCGAAATGGAATGCGAGTAATTTCCATTCTCGATCCCGAATCTCCTGAGGAAGTAGGATTTTATGATACAGAAGGTTGGGCTCGAAGAGTCGAGGTGTCAGGGGATTATGCATATGTAGCTGATGATACCTGCGGTTTACGTGTTCTTTCTATTGTTGATCCTGAAAATCCTGAAGAAGTGGGATATTGTAATTCATTCGAATATGCCGAAAGCGTAACCATTCGAGGAGAATACGCTTATATAACCGGTGGTGGACCGGGCGGGTTATATATTATCTCCATTACCGATCCCGAAGAACCGGAATTAGTCGGATACCTTGAAACACAAAGTAATGCAAGGAATGTCGTGCTATCTGGCGATTATGCTTTTATTGCGAACGGATTTAGGGGATTAACCATAGTTTCAATCTCTGATCCGGAGAATCCGGAAGAAGCCGGAAATATTGATACAGATGAATATATCGAAAGTGTCTCCGTTTCCGGAGATTATGCATATATTGTAGATAAATGGGATGGCGGATTTTATTCGATCGCAATTGCCGATCCCTATAATCCGTATCAGGCTGGATCATATGAAGCGCCGATGTGGATAAGATGTATTGCCCTTTCAGGTGATTACGCATACGTTGGAACGGATGATCTACGCATAGTTTCCATAACTGATCCATCGCAACCCGAAGAGGTGGGAGATTACAATCACGAAAGAGTAGATGATATAAAGATCTATGGAGACTATGCATTCATTCCGGAAGAGGAAGATGGTCTCTATATACTTTCAATATCTAATCCACTAATACCAGAAGAAATAGGACATTACGATTCACCAGGCTCAGCTAACGGAGTTGCTGTTTCCGGCGACTATGCCTTCATAGCTGAATCCCGTATCAGGAATGATAATTACGAACATGTAGGCGGTGGTTTACGAATAATATCCATTTCTGATCCTGAGAATCCTGAAGAAGCTGGGTACTTCGATACTCCTGAAAAAGCTATTGATGTAGCGCTTTCAGGTGATTACGCTTATGTAATTGATACTGATTTTCGTTACACATTTTACGTCATTTCGGTTTCTGACCCTGAGAGCCCGGAAGAAGTAGGATTCTGTGAATTACGAAACAGACCTGGGAAAATTGAAGTTTCGGGTGATTATGCTTACATAGCTGATGATTCAAGAGGATTACGTGTTATTTCTATATCCGATCCGGAAAATCCTGAAGAGGTGGCATCTTATGATGAAGGCGATGGACGGGTAACAGATGTCGCTATTTTAGGTGAATTGGCGTATGTAGTTGATAGGAGAAACGGTTTAATAGTCATTTCTATTGCTGATCCTGAAAATCCGGAACGTGTAGGATATTATAAAACGCCAGGCTGGGAACAGAGTGTTGTAGTCTCGGAAGATGGCTTGATCTATGTGGCAGATGGAACAAACGTGGGGATTTACCGCTTTACCGATCCTGCCAAGGTGGGCGATAAATCAAATCGATTCATTCCAGCACAATTCAGCTTGGCGACACCATACCCCAATCCTTTCAACTCAACAACAATAATCAGCTATGGATTGCCATGTCCCGGTAATGTATCACTACAAGTGTATAACACATTAGGGCAGCAGGTAAGCACACTGTTTCAAGGTTATAAGCAACCCGGTATCCATACGACCAATATGGCAGCCAACAATCTACCGTCGGGATTATACTTCCTGCACCTGAAAACATCTAGCCAGGTGTTTACGCAGAAAATTATGCTGATCAAATAAAATAGTGTGGTTATCCAGTTAACTCAGCATAAGTAATATTGTTGGTTTAAAGACAAGGGTTAAGGAGTTTATCAAAAATATTATCCAATTTCCATCTCCGATTGAACCTGAATTCAAATTCGTTGAGATATCTTTTCAGGTGTTTCGGAGCTGGGTATCTATTAAATGTTCCACGAAGCCAGGCTTTTGTATTGGTTATAACTATATGCACATTTGGTAGCAGTTCCATGGCTCTTTCAGGACTATACAATTTTTTCTGATCAAGATTATACTCATCTTTCAGATGTTTGTACGATGGGAAACCATCGGTAATTACGCTTGATCTTTTCGTAACATATTCTTTCACAAAGGCACCAAGTTCATCTTTACTTGCATGTTGGAAATAATTGCGTCCCATCTTTTTTCCCAGTTTTTCAACAGCAACTGCGACCAGTTGTTTATTATCAGCGCCTCTTCCTGTTGATCCGGATCGTGAACCGCCGATGTAGGTTTCATCCACTTCGACATCGCCTGACAGTAGGAATAGACATGAAGAAGTCATACCACTGCGTATTTTATGCAACAAGGTCCATGCTGTTTGATAACTTCTGATGTCAAGTTTACGTTGCAGTTCCAAGGCTGAAATTCCCTTCTTGTTTGTTGCAACCAGATAAACTGCCCAGAACAATAGGCGCAATGGTTGACGCAGCCTGTGAAAACATGTACCGGCAGTAACGGATGTCTGATGCTTACAAGACTTACATTGAAAGAGCTTACGTGCCTTGATTATATATGCTCCGGAATGGTTATATTTAGGACACTTAAAGCCATCTGGCCAACGCACTGCAACAAGATGATCAAAACATTTATCTTCAGTAGCAAAATGCTTCTGAAACTCGAAAATTGAAAGAACTCTTGTCATGTGAACATCTGTATAGAACTGCACATGTGGGCAGTTCTATACAGATGTTCAGAATTAAATGCAACTATTTGCTGAGTTAACTGGATAACCACAATATTATTATGCCAAAAATTATTTATTCAGTCACTAATAAATTCCCTGAAGATTCTGGGAGGGCTTACGGCATTGGTAAGGCTTTGAGAGATGCTGGATACGAAGTGAGATACATGTGTATTAATGCTGGTCGTTCGGAAGATATCCAATCGGATGGTAGCTACCAATATTCAGGATTTCAATATGTACCCTTGCTTCCTATTGGAATAAAAATGTCATATGTGAAAAATATCTATACTTACTTCACCGAAAAGCTAAAATTGGATTGGTTACGTCGCTCGAATTTGAATGATGTAGCTGCAATTATTGTAAGCGGAGGAAGCGTTTACTATCTGAGTCGATTGCATCAATTGTGCCAAAATCGCGGTATCCCTTTAATTGGAGAGTCTACTGACTGGTTTCAACTGAAACTTTTTCTAAAACGATATAGTGGATTGTATTACTATTGTAACTCTGAATTAAAAATGCGACTCATTTATCCAATTATTGGTAATATGATCATCATTAGTAGCTACCTTGAAGAATATTATCAAAAGAAAGGTTGCCGGACACTGCGACTTCCACATATAGTCGATACTCAAGATATCCTTCCACGTCTAGATGCAAATAAAGAAAACCCGTTGATTCTATCATACGCAGGAGTGATTCGAAAAAATGATACGCTTAACAATGTAATAGAAGCATTGTTAAGAATCGATTATAATGGTAATAATGTTCGCATTCGCATAGCTGGTCCGAGCCGAAATCAGATACTTAATTTTCCCGCCTTGAGAACTCGTGGAATCAAGACTTTGCCGGGATGTATTGAGTCAATGGGCTGGCTTTCACATGAGGAAGCGTTCAATCTTGTAAAGGAATCCGAATTCGTTACACTATTAAGACCAGTGCAACGCTTTGCGCAGGCTGGTTTTCCGTCAAAAGTACCAGAATGTATGGTAGTCGGAACCCCGCTAATCTGCAATCTAACCAGCGATCTGGGAGAATATATTAGGCAGGGTATCGAAAGTATTATCTGTACGGATCATACTCCGGAAGAGTTTACAATAGGTCTTAGACGTGCGCTGGCTATGAATTGGACTCAGCGATGCCAAATGCGTCTTGCAGCTCGTCGTCGAGCTGAGCGATCATTTGATTATCGGAATTATGTTGGAGCGCTGGCTGATTTCATAGAAGAAATTCACAGGTAATTAAAAGTCATAAATCCCGAATGCCTTGCCTATTTTAGCTTATTTCCAGCTTTGGAAAATCAGTCAACGTTCGCAGAATGACTTTGCAAGTAAATGGAGTGCAAATTGAACTTCAATAAAATAACGATTCTAATAACTGGTGGTACTGGTTCATTCGGCAACTCAATGTGTCGTCGGTTGCTGAAGACTGAGATCAATGAGATCCGTGTTTTCAGCCGGGACGAAAAGAAACAGGACGATATGCGCTATAATTATAGCGATAAACGCCTGAAGTTTTACATCGGAGACGTTCGCGACTATCGCTCGATCAAAGATGCGCTAGTGGGAGTTGATTTCGTTTTCAATGCTGCAGCTTTAAAGCAAGTCCCCAGTTGTGAATTCTATCCGATGGAAGCCTTGAAGACCAATGCTATCGGTGCCGAAAATGTTTTATCAGCAGCAATTGAGAACGATGTTAAAAAGATCGTTGTGCTTAGCACAGACAAAGCAGTTTATCCAATCAACGCCATGGGAATTTCTAAAGCGATGATGGAAAAACTGATGATCGCAAAAGCTCGCATTGCCGAAAATAAAGGGATTGTTGTCTGCGGTACGAGGTATGGCAATGTTATCGCATCACGCGGATCGGTAATTCCGCTATTCATCGGGCAAATACACGAAAGATTGCCTTTGACTATAACTGATCCATCTATGACTCGTTTTATGATGTCACTTGACGATGCAGTTGACTTGGTGATATATGCCTTTGAGAACGCGCAATCAGGAGATATTTTTGTTCAAAAGGCTCCAGCTGCGACTATAGAAGTATTAGCCCAGGCGCTGAAAACGATACTCAAAGCAGACAACCCGGTGCGAATTATCGGAACTCGTCACGGCGAGAAACAATATGAAACTCTACTGACTCGTGAAGAAATGATGCGTGCGATCGATTTGGGTAGATATTATCGAATACCAGCTGACAACAGAGATTTGAACTATGATTCCTATTTCTCTGATGGGAAGGTACAAATAAGTCAAAGTTTAGACTACACTTCCCATAATTCCGACAGATTGTCAGAAGATCAACTAATTCGCCTTTTACTTTCTGTAGAAGAGGTTCAGGATTTGATAGCTGAGGTAGAAAAATGAAGAAAGTTTTAGTCACAGGATCTGCCGGTTTTATCGGTTTAAACCTGGTGAGTGCCCTCAGTCGAAATAGTGATTTGATTGTCTTCCAGTATGATTTGAGTAATCCGAAGGAAGAATTATACAATGCTTTAAACGAAATCGACTTGATTTTTCATCTTGCAGGTGTTAACAGACCTCAGCATGAAACCGAATTCGCAACCGGAAACGTTGATTTAACCCAAATGATATGTGAATTCGTACAGAAAATTGGGAGGTCGCCCAAGATAGTGCTATCTTCCTCCACTCAAGCCGATCTCGACAATCCTTATGGCGCAAGCAAGAAAGCAGCGGAAGAAGTTCTGAAGCGTTACCATGACACAACTGGTGCAGACGTTGCGGTTTATCGCTTACCGGGAGTATTCGGAAAATGGAGTCGCCCGAATTATAACACCGTTATCGCTACATTTTGTAATAATATAGCTCGTGATTTACCAATTCAAATATCAGACGAAACTAACGAGTTGCATTTAGTTTACATTGATGATGTTGTTCGTGCTTTTCAAAGTGAACTCATTTTGGAACAAACACAAAATAGTTTTCGCTTTGCTGAAATGAAACCTGTATATTCGATTACTCTTGGAAAACTTGATGAGACAATCAGGTCCTTTCGCGAGTCACGTGATACTTTGATGTTACCTGAAATGAGTGACAGATTCACGGCTTGTTTGTATGCCACTTACTTATCATTCCTTCCAAAGGATGGCTTTTCTTATCAATTACCGATTAACGAAGATGATCGAGGGGCATTAGCCGAGTTTATTAAGTCGCCGGGCATGGGACAAATATTCGTATCACGCACCAAACCAGGCATTACACGAGGGAATCATTATCATCACACAAAAGTGGAGAAATTCCTGGTATTAGAAGGTGAAGGTATAATACGATTTCGAAAAATTAATAGTGATGAAATCCTCAACTACCCAGTCAATGGGAGGGAATTCAAAGTAGTTGATATCCCACCGGGTTTTACTCACTCGATAGAAAATGTAGGTGTTACTGAAATGATTGTGTTGTTTTGGGCTGGTGAAATTTATGATCAAAGTAAGCCGGATACTGAATTCCTGTCGGTATTAAAATGAAAGTCATGACAATAGTGGGCACCCGTCCCGAAATCATTAGGCTTTCACGCGTGATCACAGCTCTCGATAATTATCTTGATCATATCCTTGTTCATACCGGGCAAAACTATGATTACGAACTAAATGAGGTCTTTTTTGAGGATCTGGAAATTCGCAAACCAGACTACTTCTTTGCATCCGCAGGAGCCACGGCTGCGGAAACGATTGGCAATATAATTGTCGCTTCAGATAGAGTATTACGTGAAGTAATGCCTGATGCAGTGCTGATACTTGGAGACACTAACAGTTGCCTTGCCGCTTATTCGGCGAAAAGACTGAAAATACCAGTATTTCATATGGAAGCAGGCAATCGTTGTTTTGATCAACGCGTTCCTGAAGAGATAAATCGAAAGATCGTCGATCACATCAGCGATATCAATATGCCCTATTCATCGATATCCCGTGAATACTTGCTGCGGGAAGGGATAAGCCCGGATCGAATCATTAAGACCGGCAGTCCGATGTTTGAGGTGTTACATTATTATATGCCGAAGATTGAAGCCTCCGACGTGTTAAAACGCCTCGGACTCAACAAACGTGGATACTTTCTGGTCAGTGCGCATCGTGAGGAAAACATTGATAATTCTCAACAATTTTCAGGGCTCGTGGAGGTATTGAACGGCGTTGCCGACACTTACAGGAAAAGAATCATTGTATCCACCCATCCACGAACAAGAAAAAGAATAGAAACAGAGAAGGTTACGCTTAATCCGCTGGTTGAATTGTTAAAACCGCAGGGATTTTGCGATTATATCAAGCTGCAGATGCATGCTCAAGTGGTGCTCTCAGATAGCGGAACAATCACAGAAGAATCCTCAATATTGAATTTTCCAGCCCTCAACATCAGGGATACACATGAACGTCCGGAAGGAATGGAAGAGGGCGCAGTTATGCTTACCGGAATGAATCTTGATCGAGTCCTTTATGCTATGAAAATAATTAAGCATCAATCAAGAGATTCAAAGCGTTCCTTATTAATCGTTAAGGACTACAATGTTTCCAATGTATCTGAAAAAATAGTACGGATAATCCTTAGTTATACGAATTATATAAATCGTTTTGCGTGGTTCCACGAGATCTATCGATGAATTTATTGCAACATTTCAAAGGTTATTAGCAATCGCTTATGGAATTCACAATTCTAATTGGGGGTGATATACAACCTGGTCTCAGATACATTCCGCTATTCCGTCGAGGTGATGCAGCAACTATCTTTGGTGATTTATTGAAAGAATTCAAGGATACCGAATTTTCTATCGTTAATCTTGAATCTCCTTTTATAGAAAAACCTACTCCTATATTAAAAGCTGGATCTGTTTTTGGAATTGATAGTAGCTGCATAAGCGGATTATTGGAATCTGGTATTGATGCGGTATGTCTTGCTAATAACCATATTATGGATCATGGAGCAAATGGATTACGTTTCACATTGGAGACTTGTAACCGAAATGGTCTATTAAATGTGGGAGCCGGTAAAGACCTATCAGAAGCAAGTCGTTTGCTAATAATAAATATCAAAGGAAAGCGAATTGCCTTTCTGGCAATGGCAGATCATGAGTTTTCGATTGCTGGGAGAAATGCTTGGGGTGTAAACCCTACTGATTTGATATCCTTTGTGCGGACCGTAAAAGAAAATCATTCAAATTACGATTTTCTTATTGTTCTTTTACATGAAGGAGTCGAATATTATTCATTTCCGTCACCCAGATTGCAGAAATTCTGCCGCTTTATTGTCGAAGAAGGAGCAAACGCTGTTATCTGCCAGCATTCTCACTGTCCTGGAAGCTATGAGTTTTACAAAGACGTCCCAATTGTTTATGGTCAAGGTGACTTCATTAGTGAAAACTGCAGTCATTTGGCAGATCCGCGCGGTTTCCTAACAAAACTGACACTATATGATGATAATACACAAATGGAGATAATACCATATACTCAAATACCTCAAGAGGGAGTTCGTCGTATGCACAGGACTGAGAAAGAGCGTTTTATTTCTGATTTGGAGGAAAGAAATAAATTATTGTATGATCCAGATCTATTAGAAGATGCCTGGCAACGATATTGTGAAAAACAGACAAATTATTATATTGCCCTCCTGCGGGGCTATGGTCGTTATTTTAGAAAACTTAATTCGATTTTTCATTTGGAGAGATTTTCTAGCTCTAAGCAGGTGACATCCTTATTGCATCTAGTCCGTTGTGAAGCCCATCGTGAAGTAATGCAAACAATATTGGAACAATTATACCATAAAAAACGAGCTTTTCAACCAGAAAACAATGCTTATAACAAAACATGACATAACGAACAAACTGTGAAAAATATTGATGGGTGTAAATTACTAGTAAAGCAGCTGATGGGATTTGACTATTCCACAGCTCTACCATCCAGAAAATATTCATAAAACATATCAAGTATTGTAACGCTCATTAACACATTCCAAGAGTCATATTGATATTTGATTTTAGCTTGGAAGATGGATGATTCGATTTGTCTATGTCAAATACTATACTAACTTTGATAAGGCAGATTTTTTAATTTGGAGGTAGGATGATAGTTAACAATGGTACAGCACTTTGGTCACGTGAGGAGATGTTCAGTAAGTTGTCAGAGTTTGCTGATATCTACGCTGAAAGACCAATCAAGCAAAACAGGGGTGGAATGAAATCCGTTCATATGTTTTATGTTTGGTTCATATTGCAGAAAATAAAACCTGCTGCCATAATAGAAAGTGGAGTTTGGAAGGGACAAGGAACATGGTTATTTGAGAATACTTGTCCATCTGCAGAGTTGCATTGTATTGACCCTAATCTAAATAACTTGATGTTCAAATCAAATAAAGCTTCGTATTATCAGAAAGATTTCACCATGATAGATTGGAGCAATTTACCAAAAGATTCAACGTTGTGTTTTTTCGATGATCATCAAAACGCTTATGAAAGATTGAAACACGTCCGATGGGTCAATTTTTCTCATGTAATATTTGAGGACAATTATCCGGCGTTACATGGCGATTGTTATTCTCTAAAAAAGATATTTATGCACTCTGGACATGTTACTTACCCATGTCCCACTCCATTTAGTCGTTTTCCAAAATGGTTTATAAGGAAAACGTTAAATCGAATGTTAAAGATGAGAAGTACATTGTTTATTGATGTGCAACCAAATGATGTAGACGAGAAACATCTATTGGAAAACATTGAAACGTACTACGAGTTTCCACCAATCTATAAAACGCAGAAGACAAAATGGGGTGCTAATTGGGATGATAAACATTATCCGACACCAGAACCATTGCTTACTTCTGAACCAAACGATAAATTAAAAGTTTATGTAAATGATGCAAATGAATATAACTGGTTGTGTTATGTTAAGTTGCGATAGGGGGGCTTTATTCAATACAGTTGATAAGTTGCAATTTTAATCGATTTTAACTGATGGAGGAGAAATGGGCGCATTTTTCTTATTCAAGAACAGAGAAGATTTCAACGAAAACGCTGTCAAGCAAATCTTTTTTGACAAAGGTTTTAACCTCCCCAGGGAGTTCAATCTGGAAGAAATGACACTTTGGTTATACCGCAAACAACTGGTGGAAGAAGACAACTTCTTTGAATCAGAAACTGGCTCAACGATATATAGCGTAGGTACGATCATATATAAAGGTAAATCCTATCGGGATTCACTCGCTCAATTTTTAACCGATTTCGAAACTTGTTGCATTGATGTTGAACAAATCATCGGTTCATATTGTCTAATTATATATTGTGGCGGCAAATTATCATTGTTCATAGATCCGATTAATTCTTATCATACTTTCATCAATAGCTCACAAACGATTATATCATCATCATTTCTTGCCTTGTTGAAAGCACATCGTCGGAAATTGAAATTAAATCGCCCCGCATGTTTAGAAAATCTTACAACAGGATTCATCACTGGACCGGATACGATTGTTGAAGGGATACAATTGATTAACGGACAATTAATAAAACAGATAAAAAGTAACCTTTTCGAGTTTCCTGATTTTTCAATTGATATGCAATTGGGCTCATTGTGTTCTAACGGTATTGAATCTTGTGTCAGAGATCAAGTGGATCATCTAATAGAATATTATCATCAGATTGAACCTTGTGCTAAGCAGTATGGCGTTGATCTTGGGTTATCCGGTGGTTATGACAGCACGCTTATTTTTAGTCTATGTGATTATTTAAGTGTAAAACCTGCAATACATACGCATTGGACGGACGATTCACATTCAGCAACTAAAAAGAGCGCGGAAGAAATCGCTGCTACACGTGGATTAGATGTTAAATGTATTAGAACCAAAGATCCGGATATTATGAGTGAGGAAGAAATTAATTCAAATATAAAAGAGTTGATTTATTACTTTGATGGTAGGAATTGTCAAGGTTTCGGATTTTATACTGAAGTATATACAAAAAGTTATCGAAAAAGAATCTTAGGAGATAACAAATTAGGTCTTAACGGTATAGCCGGTGAAATTTATCGAAATTGGGACAGAAACGGGTATAAGAAGGTCAATTTTGCCGATTGGATGTTTCGGACACTTATGTTCAATAGTGTGAAATATGCTTTTCGAGAGAGAAAGGATCGAATAAGTAATACAAACTATATCAAAGAAAAAACAGCTGCTATTTTGGGTCTTAATAATATTAATACTATCGATAATTATACAATTAGAAGATACTATGGTGAAGTTAGGAGTCCGTATTCACATGCAGTTAAATCTAATTCGGAACATCAACTTAGCTTTTTCCTTACACCATTCGGTGAATATCAGTCTATTCGGCTTGCGTACAAGGCTTTACCCTATCTTGGTTTAACAGGCAAGTTCCAATCCGCGATGATCAAGTCTTTGGATGGTAACGTAGCTGACAACATTACCTCTAGCTACGGATTTCCGCTCTCAAAAGAACCTCTTTCGTATCGTATGAGAGGAAATGTCCGTGGTTATTTACCGTTTAAGTTACAGATTTTTCGGGACTATTATCATGATTGGCATAATAAAGATCGTTTCGATCACCTGAATAATGTCTTGGCAAAGAGCGAATTGATTCGCGAGATTATAGAATTAATACAAGAACTGTTTCCCGAGGTTATTTGGGAACGGATATTCACTGACAAATATAGTATTCAACACGTTGTATTTACTGGAGCAGTATTAAAACACTTCTCAGACTGCATTTCTTATTAAACTTGTTTTACTCGATGAAATGTTGTACTGTTTCACATAAAGTGGGACAAATACCTGATTTTCATAAATAGTGTTTTCCCTCCGTAAGTGTTAAATTGATTTAGCACAGAGGACGTATCAGATGGTAGCCAAAAAGCGTCGTCGTTTCAAACCGTCTGACAAGCTGAGGATAGTTTTATCGGGTTTGTCAGGTGAGGAAAGGGTATCAGACATTTGTCGTCGTGAAGGAATCAGTACAGTTCAGTATTATAGCTGGAAGAAGCGATTACTTTCTTCGGCTGATGAGGTGTACGGTAATCAGAAACGATCATCTCGTCAGGAAGAAGAGCTTATTGAGACAGTAGTACGCAAGGATCATGTAATAGCTCATTTGACCGAAGAGAACCTTGAGTTTAAAAAAAATCCTGGTGCGGTTTTGTCGAAGTATCTTCGGCGGAGTGGTGGTCGTTGATAGAGGATTGTATTTCAGATACGCGCGAGATTACAAATTGGTCTTTGACAAAGGTTCTTAACGTTTTACAGGTATCGCGCAGCAGTTATTACCGGTATCGGAAAGTAATAATCACCGGTAAGCCAAAGCCACCGGATCGGTTCAAGCACTCGGATCGTATTCTCTTTAGAGAGCGTGCAGCAATCATCGCTTATGCCTGTGAACATTCGGAGATTCGTCACCGTTCACTTGCCTGGAAGATGATCGACGATAATGTTGCTTTTGTATCGCCATCGACAGTTTATCGCATCCTGGTTGAAGAATATCTGATCTGCCGTTGGCAACCCAGGGCTAAGCGTGACAAGTGTATTCGTTACAAGGGCAACTATCCCGATGAAAAATGGCAGTCAGATATCCGTTATGTCAAGATCATTCGCAGGACATATGATCTGATTGTGTTCATAGATTATATTGTTCATCATGAACTGATGTTGTTTATGGACGGCAATTCGGTATCCCTGGCAGCATTGGACGCATTTTCAACTATTGCAGATGATATAAAACCGGAGATACAGACAGACAACGGATCGTGTTACATCTCGCATGAATTCAAGCTTGTGCTGAGTGAAGAAGGAGTAGGTCATCATCGTATTTATCCTTACTGTCCAGAAGAGAACGGGCTGGTTGAACGTGTAAACCGTACTTTAGGCGAAAAGATAGATGAGCATGAACCGTCGGATTTTCAGGAAGCCAAAAAAGAGATATCGAATATAATTGACTGGTACAACAATGAACGGTTACACTCAAGCATTAATTTTCTGATCCCTTGAGATATGTATCGCGGCAACCCGGAACAACGTCTGCAAGAACGACAGGACAAGCTGCGTGAAGCAAAACAGAGAAGACGTGAAGAAAACCTGAAAGTCAAACAAAGAAGTCTGGCACTGGATTCAAAGATAAAAGAAAAAAACATGTTGGTAAGGTAAACAATAAATGCACTTACGAGGAAGAACCGCTACTTATTTAAAACGCGGAATTGTCCCAAGTTGTCTGAAACATTTCAATGCAAGTAAATAAAACTATTCAGGATAACAATTGAATAAACACAAATTAGTTAGGATAATCGCTAAACATACACCTGTATGGTTGCGCCGTTTCCTTCGTCGCAATATATCTATGATGGACTACGATTTGTGGCTATATGAGCAACAGAATCCATACGCAAGTATTACTGAGGATCAAAATAATGATTACAATAGTCCATATCTATTTGGTATTGTTAAGGAATTTGCTCATGATCACAAATCATATATTATAGCTTGCCAGGAACTTGGAGTACCATTTAAAGTGTTAGACATTTCCGGGAGCAATTGGATTGATGTAATTAAGGATTCACAATGCGACATTTACCTGATTTGGCCATCGGTAGCAATGACTATATGGAACGAGATGTTTGATGATAGAGTGAGAGTTATGGTTGAAGAGATGGGAAAAGTGGTGTACCCAACGATGAAGGAAATTTGGATTTATGAGAATAAACGACGAGCAAGAGATTGGTTGATAGCCAATGATATCCCACACCCGGAAACGTGGGTATTTTATAATATGGACGATGCTTTAGCTTTTGCAGATAAGCGTGAAATGCCTATCGTTTTTAAGACAAACCTGGGAGCGTCAGCTTCAGGCGTTAAAATATTACGTGATAGAGCCAGTCTACGCAAGACAATTCGGCGTGCTTTCCAAAAAGGTGTTGTTCCAACTCATAAAGATAAACGTGATGTCCAATGGGGTAGTGTACTTTTGCAAGAATATCTGCATGATGTCAGAGAATGGAGGATGGTAAGGATTGGTGATTCCTATTTTGGTTATCGTAAAGAGATAGTCAGTGATTTCCATAGTGGTTCTCATGGTTGGTCATGGGATGATCCTCCTAAAACTTTGTTGAACCTTCTGCGTGATGTTACCGAAAAAGGTTCATTTACAAGCATGGATGTAGATATTTTCGAAACAACGGATGGAAGGCTGTTAGTCAACGAATTGCAAACCGTTTTTGGTGCAACGACACCGGTTGATCAGTTGAGGGTTAATGATAAGCCTGGACGATATATATATAAAGAAAACAGTGAAGAGTGGATATTTGAGGATGGTGACTTCTCACCTAACGCATGCGCAAATGAGAGGATTAAGTACTTGATAGAAACCAGATTCTTAGAACGATTTAGACGTTGACCAACACAGGAATGCACAATAATATGTCTTTAAGCTATTACAATATTCAATTAATACTTATCAACAGTGAACTGAGGAAGTTCTGATGTGTGGAATTTGTGGGGTTTTCAATCCTAACGGAGCCGAGCTGTCAGTTGAAAGACTTGAAAAGATGAATGATATTGCCGTTCATCGTGGACCGGACGAAAAAGGACTGGTTGTATTCACAGGTGAAAACGGTTATGAAGATGTTACGCAGTTGAAAAAAAGCAACCTAAGCAATGACAGTAGTATTTTAGGGTTTGGGCATCAGCGTTTATCTATTATTGATCTTTCTGAACTTGGAAGACAACCTATGTTTGATAACTCCAAACGTTACTGCATTGTTTTCAATGGTGAAATATATAACTATGTTGAATTGCGTGAAGAGCTGGAATCATTAGGGTACAAGTTTACGTCCCAGAGTGATACCGAGGTAATTCTTGCGGCATACAAAACATGGGGTGTAGAATGTCAGCGGAAGTTCAATGGTATGTGGGCTTTTGCAATTTTTGACCAAAAAGAAAGAACTCTTTTCTGTTCACGTGATCGATTCGGAATTAAGCCTTTCTATTACACCATTGAAAATGGGTGTTTTATTTTTGCTTCCGAGATAAAGCAGTTGTTGGAATACAGTGGCAAATCTCCTTCTATGGATGATAGAATGTTGGCGGAATTGTTGTTTTGGGGATTTGAAACACATACTGACCAAACTTTCTATAAGGATATTTATTCACTTCCTCAGAGCCAATACTTGATGCTACAACAAAATTGTAACGTTGAAAGTCAACTGTTGCCGCATAAGTACTGGAGTTATGAACTTGGTGAGCAAAATACTTTCAATGAAGCAGTAAAAGAATTTCGTGATTTATTCATAGATTCGGTTCGTTTGCGTCTTCGCAGTGATGTTCCCGTAGGTGTATCATTGTCCGGTGGTCTGGATTCATCCAGTGTGGCGTGTGTAATGAGCAAGCTTCTCAATGGAAAGAACATAGAATTCACTCCCACTATGTTCACCTGTGATTATGGTATCCCAGGTTATTCTGAGAATGTCTATGCGGAGAGCGTCATTAGTAAAACCGAATATTCGCATTTCTACATAAAGCCTTCGCCTCAAGATCTTAGCAATCATTGGGAACAATTTGTTTGGCATATGGAGGAGCCGTTTTCCAGCTTGTCTTATTTTTCAAATTATTTGTTGATGCGGAAGATCGGTTCGGAAAATGTTAAAGTGATTATGAATGGACAGGGGGGGGATGAGTTGCTTATGGGTTATGAAAGGTATCGAGCAGCATATAACAAGATCCTTTTCCGAAAAGGAAGACTTGATTTGGTGTTTAGAGAAATTATCTTGGGCACATCGCGAGCAAGCATGTCAATGAAACAACAGATACTGTACACATTCTATTTCTCAAATACAACGATGAGACGACTGTGGCGGTCTTCTATTGTAAAACCGTATTTAAGAGGCGATTTTTACAACAACTATCGTCGCGACACAAAATCAATAACCGATTCATCTAATTACCGGTCTCTCAAAGAGTTATTAGAAAAAGAATTTTTCAAATATCAGCTTCAGCATCTATTACGGCATGAGGATCGTGTCTCTATGGCACATTCAGTAGAAGTTAGGCTTCCATTTTTAGACTATCGTTTGTATAACTTGATCCTCAGTCAGGACGAAAAACTGATGATAAATTCCGGTTGGTCTAAGATAATTCTGCGGAAAGCGATGGATGGTATTATTCCAGATTTCATCAGAGATAGAACAAACAAAATGGGATATAGTACACCCATTCAGCAATTGTTTAGAAATAATGAAGATTTGTTTAGAACATTGTTACGAGACAATAGATCGGATGAGATTATTGATACCAAAGCTGTTGAACAGGACTTCATTAACGGTAAAATTGATCCGAATCTACTATGTAGCATTCTCACATACCTACAGTGGCGGAAGATATTTCATATCTAATTGATAGATGATTACACCTCTATAGACAAATAATTGATTGAATGAATATAATATTTATAACATCTAATTATCCTTCTCATGTGAAACCTAATGCAGGGACATTTACCCACGAATTAGTCCATGCCTGGGTGCGGATGGGACACCATTGCACTGTAATCAATCCCTTAAGTTATTTTGATGCTTTACGTGGTGGATTGGGATATAGTTATTCGCATGAGGACGCATCAAAGGATGCTACTGTTGAGGTCTATCGTCCTCGCTATGTATCGGCATCTGCAATAAAACTCGGATTTTTTAATACCGATTCAATTACCAGATTGAACTATAATCAAGCCGTATGGAAGATTATTAAACGAATAGATAGAAGACTGGATATCTTATATGGGCATTTTCTCTATCCAAGCGGTGGTCTGGTTGCAAATATCGGTTGGAAATTGGGTGTTCCTTCATTTGCCGCTTTTGGCGATGATAGACTTGGTGAAGGTAGACATGCACTCGCACGCAAAGACTTTAGAAAGATTAGCGGAATCGTATCAGTATCAACGCGCAATAAGCTGTTTTGTGAAAATGTGCTGAATCTGCCACCGGAGAAGATAGGAGTTTTTCCTAATGGTGTTTCCTCTGATCTATTCTTTCAGCGTAATCGTCTTAAGATGCGAGTGAAATATGGATTTCCCAAAGGTAAAATAATCATTGCTTTTAATGGGCATTTCATCCATCGCAAAGGTCCCGATAGGTTGTTGGAAGCAGTCAAAGGTCTCGATGTTAGATTGATTTTTCTTGGGAAAGGAAGTATTCCTTTGGAGGATGAACGGATTATTTTTAAGGGTGTTGTTACCCATAAACAAGTACCTGAAATTATTTCGGCATCCGATATATTTGTATTACCGACATTGAGTGAAGGTTCTTGTAATGCTGTAGTTGAAGCAATAGCTTGCGGACTTCCGGTAATTTCATCTATCGGTGATTTTAACGATGATATTCTTAACGATGATGTCTCGTTACGGGTTGATCCACTGAATGTCGCTCAGATCAGAGAAGCAGTATTGGCGCTTATGAATGATGATCAACAGAGATTAAAAATGTCAGAAGCCGCGCTTGAGTTTTCAAGAAACTTTGATATCAACGATCGAGCCCGAAGAATACTTGCGTGGATGGAAGAGATAATTGAAACGAAATCATCGGTATCTTAATGAAGAGGATAATAAATATCAAGGTGATTCACAATATCCGGATTGAACGTTGATTTCGGGAGTTAATGTAAAGAACCGATTCCGTAGAATCATATATGTCATTTACGAAACGGCAATGACATTGATAGCGATATTCATTCCGAAATACTTTCTTGTTAAGAAAGCAAAGACGATTATTAAAGATAAACTTTATCCTTGGGCGGATGGGATAGAGTTTTACTTATCTGGAAGATCTGCGTTGGCAGATGTTTTTAATGCGATATCGGAACGGAAAATTGGTGATACAGTTCTTATACCGGATTATGTCTGCAATATACTTCATAGAACAATTACTACTGAAGGACTTGCTGTTGAAACCTATCATGTGGATGAGAACCTGCTGTTGAGTTTGGATGAGATAGAGGATAAGGTTAAGAATTCAAATATCTCGGCAATCGTTTTGGCATCGATATTTGGCAGCCAAAATAATGGAACGGATATTCTTTCGAGGATCCGACAAATCAATGAAGATGTCATCATCATTCTTGATGAATGTCAAAACGTAATCCTTGATAATCATATTGAACTGATTGATAAATGCTTGGTTGTCAATAGTTTTAATCATAAGAATATACAAGGGTTGATGGGAGGTTGCGTCTGTTATACTGATAATTTTCTCAATTTGAATTCGTCTAAGGCGACATTTAGAACAATCGTAAGAAGTGAAGTTCTTATGGTTGCAATATTTATGATTAGAAACCTTCGGAATTTGATGCAAGCGATTGGGCTTTTGATTGAGAATCGGATGAAGTATTCTGATCCTAAACTGGAATACTCATTTTGCGAGCGATTTCCATATCGGGTTGATATTGAACCGATCACAAAAATATCGCTTTGTAGTGCGATTAGAGAAATGCTTCATATTCAGAACACGGAAGATAAACGAAAAAGGAACTATCTTTTTTTTACACATATGGTAGTGAGAGAGGACATTGGGGAACTGATAACAACAGAACGAGCTGATGTTTCTCCGTACATTCCTATCAGACTCAGTGATGAGAAAGCATTTGGCAAACTGCCGCTAAAGGGACCTTACGCTTTTGAGAATGACCAAAATTCAACCGCACATCCGAATATATTCAGTATTATGAATGATTGTCATATAACATTCGACGAGTTTGAGGAAAAGCACCGAGAAAAAAAGGATTGTCATTGAACAAAGATAATGCTTGGGTGATCATCTGTGGTAACTATATCAATGCGCTTAATATAGTAAATTCACTTCGTCATATCGGTTGGAAGGGAAAAATAGTATGCCTTAAAGATAGAGAAAATGAACTCGTTCTCGTTGATCTCATCAAGGACTTATGCGAAGTATGGGTGATTGACATCACTTCACCGAGTGATATTCTGATAGAATTAGCAAAGCGGATTCCTGAAGATGATGCTAAGTTCATCTTTTTTACTGATGAACGGTTTATGAGTGCGTTCCAATTGGACATGTCTTCACCTACGGTTAAGAATGCCTCCTTCTTTATCGGTTCTGAATCACATCTGGAAACTATACTTGATCGCGGTTCTTTTTATAAGTTCTTGCATGATAATAATCTCGCAAGTGTGCCTGTTACAATATCAAGTAGTGAAGATCCTTGGGAAAGATTTGGTGAACGGTTTTTCCTTAGATTCAACGCATCATACAAGGAGACAGTAGATACTCCAACAAATAAAATCATCACCAGCCGAGAACAGTTAGATAAATTTGAACATTATTTGAAGAGTATCGGTTTAACACGAGCGGATTGGAGTTACCAAGAACTGCTTAGCACGGATAGTAAAGATAACGTTTCTATTTGTGGATGGCACGATGCCGATGACCAAAATTACTTTGCGACTCATAAGATATTGCAACATCCTCGGAAACTTGGCAATGGAGATGTTTGCGAAATAATAGACCCCCCGGTCGGTCTAATAGATATGACAAGCAATATCTTGAAAGCTCTTGATTTTGCGGGACCGTTTGAAATGGAATATGTATATGACACGAAACTGAAGAAGTACAAAATTATTGAATTGAATCCTCGTTTATGGATGCAACACAGTTTAATCGAGAAAATAACTGATTATGAGTTGGTACGACGATACATTGGTGAGAAACCGATAAAACCCCCCGATAATGACACTAATTATGTTGGTATGCGTTGGGTCAATGTTTATTATGCGATGTTTCGTATCTTAATGTTAGATATCAGGGTATTTCGGTATTTATTCGGAGTATCTGTGAAAGTACCTCCAATCGGGATTTGTTTGAGATGGATACCGAGGTATTTATTGAGGAAAGCGGGATATGGAGGTTTGAAATGAAAATCTGCCATATTACCAGCATGCACAGAAATTTTGATGACCGTGTATTTGAACGGGCTTGTCGGGCATCGGCGGATGAAGGTCATAATGTAACCCTTATCACCACTCACGATAAGTATGAGACAGTTGGAGACGTTAAAATTGTTCCGCTTCGTCCAAGAACAGGATTAAAACGACGGATATTATCGTCGTTGGATGCATTTAGAAAAGCATTAACAATCAAAGCGGACATATATCATTTTCACGATCCCGATCTATTGCCGTGGATGTTAATACTACAATTGATGGGCAAGAATGTTGTGTATGACATACATGACAATTATATTGTTCGTTTCTATGAATGGAATTTACCCCATTTATTACGCGACCGATTCGCTGCTATTTACCGTGGATTAGAGAACTTTTGCATTTCACGGTTCCAGGGTATCGTTACAACAACTGAAAGCATGGGCGAGCTGTTTGAAAAAAGCGCTCATAATAGAGTGGTCATTCATAATGTCGTATATGTGGAGCGGATGCAAGATATTGATGTTTCGGTACCGCGTCACACGCATCCAGATCTGGTAATCTCAGGTACTAATGCAGACTCACGTAATAGTCGAAAGATTGTTAAGGCGTTAAAAATTATTAACGAACAATTCCCGGAAGTTAAACTTAGATTTATCGGACGATATGATCCAGAAAGTTACGAACAGATATTATCAGACTTGGCTGAAAAAATCGGTGTCAGAGATAATTTGATATTGGAAGGAATGGTTCCGTGGGAGGAGAATTTTACGAGGATGTCCAGATCGCACATAGGCTGTGTTTTTTATAAAGACAACTTAAATAATCGCGTAACAACACCGAATAGGTTGTACGAGTATATGTTTTGTGGTTTGCCGATATTGGTTGATGATTTCCCGGAATTGAGAAAAATCGTTACCGAAACGAACTGCGGTATTATTGTTGATTCTTCATCGCCGCGATCAATAGCCGATGGAGCATTGCAACTTCTTGAAGATCCAGAACGCGCTATGATAATGGGGTGTAATGGACGAGAAGCTATTCTAAACAAATATAATTTTAAAAGTGAACTATGTGGTATGATTAGAATGTATCATAAAATAGTACAGGAACATAGAGAGTCTAACCATTATTAATGTTTTCAGTCATATCATTTGCTGAGTTAACCCAACTTCGTCTATTGGTTGCATTTATAGCATTTCCCGAAACAGTACCTGTATAGTATTACTCGTAGTTCTTTGAAAAATAGAGTTTGTGGATTTCATACGATGACTGTTTGAGAAGAACCATCTCTGTGGTTTTTGATGATTTGTCTTCCATCCTGGAACCAGTCTTTTCCTTGCTGTGACATTGTTGTGATCACGCTCATCAGGGTACTGTGGGACTTCGCTCCACTTTCGGAACGATTCCCGTCTGAGATTTTACGTACTATCACGTTTGGACGGATAGCTCGTTCAGCTCGGTTGTTGTCTTTGTCAACACCGGGGTGATCAACGAAAGTCAGCAAGTTATCACCATGCTTCATCAACCGTTTGCGAAGCCGTTCAGTATCTTTATCTTCATGTGTTACAACAGCAAGTTTTCGCATACGAATATACAATCGTTCCAGACGGTGTTTGAACACTTCAGCATCAAGTTTGTCACGACCTTCAGCGAGACGCATCGCATCATTCAACAGATGTGTCAATTTCTTTTTGAAGGCAAGAAACTCCTCGCTGTCGTTCTTTTCACCGACATCATGCAGTTCGCGTAACAGGTGTACATGGCATTTCTGTTTAGCGTCGGGCAAGGGGGTTGTAGGCGGAATAGAAGTCGCTGACCAATACACCCTTATAGCCCTCACCCAAGATATTAAGAGGCACTTTACTGCTGCGCCGACGGTCTATCTGATAACAGGTGAAATGCTGGTTGACGAATGCCCAGAGCCAATGATTGACGCCATCCACCCGCCAGCCGGTTTCATACACGTTCACTGTCGGACCGGCGCGAATCGCTTTCAATATGGCTTCCATTTCGCCATCCATCCATCTGGAGAGACGTTCGACTCCCTGCTGTAGCGCACCATGAGACACTTTCAGACCGCAGGTATCGGCAAACATCCTGGATATCTTACGGTAGGGCACGAACTGGTGCTTATACAATGCTGCAACCAGCAACACACAGGGACCTTAACCGGGCATTGGGAATCTCATCGCCCTCGGCAACCGTATCAATTTTCCGCTTGCACTGGGGACAATGGTAATGACGGTGACGGTATAAAATTGCCTTTACCAGTGAAGGAATGATATCTTCCTGCAGGTGATCATGTGTCGAATGGACGTCACCATCGTCAAGCTCTTCGCCACAATAAGGGCAATTGTCCAGACGCTCTATCACTTCGTCTATCTGTTCCGGGCGATGGCGACCTGTGCCGGGATGTCCTTTTTCCCGTCCGGGTTTCTTGCGACGTTTTCCCTTCTTGCGGTTCGGCTTGAATTGTGGATCAGGAGATGAACTTGATTTGCTTAGTTCTTTCACTTTCGCTTTGAGCGCTTCGATTTCGATAGCCTGCGCCTCTAACATCTGCTGAAGTTGCATGACTATAGGACCAAGTGGACAATCACCTTTGGCGAGGCGTTCACATTGATCAGTTGGAAGCGTAAGTAGCATAAAACTATCCTCAATAAACAAGAGAGAGGATCGCAAGAGACGAGAATTAAATAACAACCGTTGTGATTCAGGTCACATACTCTAACTTTTCAAAGAACAAAGTAGAACTATACAGGTACGATAAAAGAAAAAACATAACATTTATTTTGCATTAACAACAACATGGAATCAAGAATGTGTGCAAAAGCAATTGTTTCCCACGATGTAGATCATCTGACAATCTGGGAACATTACAAAGATCTTATAGTACCAAAATACATGGCGAGAAATTGCATACAGTTATTCTCAGGTAGTATCTCGTTGAGTGAATGGACAGATCTAATGGGAGACATTCTAAGCAACGAGTGGAATAATATTGAAGAGGTCATGAAGTTTGATAAAGAGCATGGTGTTCCATCCACTTTCTTCATTGGTGTTAGTAACGGATTAGGACTTTCATATTCGTTAGCCTCAGCAAGAAAATGGGTAAACCGCATTTTAGCTAATGGTTTTGATGTCGGCGTTCACGGCATCGCTTTCGACGATCTCGCTACCATTCAGAAGGAATTTCAAACATTTAAATCCATCTCTGGACTTCAATCGTTCGGTATCAGAATGCATTATCTTAGAATGAATTCAAATACTCTCGAATACCTCGATCAAACTGGCTATCTTTTTGATTCAACTATCGATGAATTATCGTATCACCGAAAATTGAAAAATATGTATGTGTTCCCGCTTCACATAATGGATTGCAATATTCTATACAAAGGTATCGCCAAATCAGTTTGTTTTTCCGATGCGTGGAACAATACTAAGGCAATGATTAACCAAATTATAGATATGGATATAGCATATTTAACAATTAATTTTCATGACAGGTATTTTCGCAGAAGTCACATGGAGTGGAAAGAATGGTATATCCAACTGATAGAGTATTTGATTGACAATGGAGTAAAATTTATGAATTACCGTGATGCAATTTTTGAACTGGATCAGAAATGAAACGAGTCTGGCTAAAATGAGTTGATATTGAATTTCTTTCTTTTCAATAGTTTTGTCTCTGATTAGCTCTTTGAAATTCAGCCTCCAAGGTCAAACATTATGTTATCGATACAATGTTTGTTCAACCAAGGAGACTGTAATGGAAATATACGACATTGATGAACTGCAAACAGAGCGTAAATCGCTTTTGTCTGTGATAGTTAAATATGTTGAATCTGATGCTTTGCA